>Ga0222713_10001202_pt1 | contig 29490 bp, 65 predicted proteins | sample C33_649DmetaG_FD_165061 | JGI IMG/M metagenome (GOLD analysis project Ga0222713, IMG submission 165061) | Estuarine water microbial communities from San Francisco Bay, California, United States - C33_649D | ecosystem: Environmental > Aquatic > Marine > Unclassified | place: USA: California... | reverse complement strand
GCAAAAATTGATTATTTGATCAATATTGTATCCCTTAGATATTTCTGAAAATATTATTTTACTTTTTATTTCATAGCTTGGTAAAGAATTAGATGCTAAGTATGCAAAGTTATTAGAGTCAGTATATAAATTTTGAACATCGGATACTAATTTGTTATTTCCAAATTCCAAATCTGTGGTATTACTATATGCTTTTTTTAATTTTCTCCTAATACTATATTTTTGATTTGGAGATGGAGTAAATCCAGAAATGTTATTTAAACTTATTTGTCTATTTGCTGGATTTACGGAAGCAACAACTGCATCTGATAAAACAATAGTTTTATCCTTTGATAAAACTATATCCACATTATCGCCAATTTTTAAACTTGACTTATCAATATTTGTTTTTAGATAAAAAATAGACCCAGAAATATCTTTTATATCATATAATGTGCTTGTATTGTATATGAAAGAATTTGCAAATAATTCCTTATATGTTTTGTTTGATTCTGGATTTTCAATATATTCTCCAATATTTTTTACAGTAATCTTATCTTGTTTAGATGCTAAAATGGGACTTACATCATATTCTAATTTAGAAATGGATCCAGTAATTCTTAGTTCTACTTTTTCATCTAAATTACCATTTTCATACCCATAAATTACTTCATCAAAACGTATATTTGATCCTAATGGAATATATTCTCGAACACCTGAGCAATTTAAAAACTGATTAATTGTTTTATCTGTATATTTGATAATATTATTACCACAGATTACTGATCCACTTTTTGGAAATCCAATTGTAGAATCTACGGTTATTATTGATGAACCTATTGGAGTATTCTCCAATACTTTTGTTTTTCCTGGAATAGTAAAATCACCTTCGATTAATGATTGGTCACCATATCCAACAAATAGTGAAATATTATAGTATGTTTTTAATTTATCAGTAAATATCTGAACGTCAGATACTGATGCCTGAGTGTTAGGATCTGTTGATTTTCTAATAGTTTGACCAATCAGATTAATTGGATTTTTTCCAGAAACTAATTCTGCAGAAATTGTTTCTAATCTATTAAATCTTGCAGAGGACGGTTTAATTAAATATTTCTCAAGATCTATAACAGAAATTTCTTCACCATAAAGAACTTTAAATAATATTTTTATAGATTGCTCAGTTCCTTTCGACTGGTAAAAACTTCTAATATTTTTAATAAAATTATTAACATTTAAATCAGAATAAAAATTAGAAGATTCTAAACCTGGAGTTAGTGTATATTTAAGTTTTTTATAAAATTCCTTTAGAAATAAAGAACTAAGATTAACTATTGTTGCATTTTTAGAGTGAGACTTTGCTGAAGAAGTAGAAAACTGCAACTCACCCAGACTACTAAGTTTATTATATTCGGTTATACCTGAAAATCCGCGAATACAACCAGTGAAAGTGTTTGTTGTTATCCCAGTATATGTAATAATCTCATCATCAATTTTTAATAGACCATATGATGATGGATATCCTTTTGTACTAGAAGATACTGTTATGATGCCAACAGTTGAATTGATATCATACGATAACTTATTATTAGAATTATTAATAACCTCTGGAGTAAGGTTATCTAGTTTCAAATATTGATCTAAGTTATCAGTAATATCTACTGGACCACCCTGATATTCTTGAGAAATATAATATTGCTTCAAAAACTCAGTTACTTTTGGAAAATCTGCAGTAACAAATTCCGGAAGGTGATTTTGAATTACTTGTTGAATTTTTACCTTTCTATCAAATCCAGTTGCTATCATATTTTATTGCCTCTCTAATACTCCATTAGAATAACTTGATACGTAATAATCTCTTACAAAAGTAACGCCAGATATATCCTCACCGGAAGATATGACATCTTTAACCATATTTATCTTACTATTTGAAAGATCAAATTCAACATATAGATCTTTTAATCCAACGACATCATTAGACTCTGGATTTGCTTGCACTTCTATAACATTATTTGGTTTAACTGTTGATGTTATCACAACTCCAAATATATTAATTTCACCTTTATTGTAATCTACTGTACCACCAGATTTTCCAATGATTTGATAATTTCCATCTGCCTGTTTTTGGACTATTGAAATAAAACCTTTACCACTTCCATCCAAATTTCCGTTAGAATCTTTATTGGGAATGTCAGTAAAATATACAGGATTAGTATATCCTTCAATGTAAAATCCACTACTTTTTATATTCTTTCCTTCAACATTTATATGAAATCTATTTCCAAAGCATAATTCATATTGAGAGAACTGGTTAATTAACGCCTTTAAATTTCTTCTAATTTTAACCTTTGTGATATTTGAAGTTATTGTATTAGTATCAACATTATCAATTAACTGGAGAATTTTACTATACTTAAATCTTCCACCAAATTTATTAATTTCTGGTGACTCCGAATATTTTTGTAAAGAATCTATAATTAAACTTTTTAACTGGTCCGAATTATCAACTTTGGATGTATCATAGTATATTGAAGAATCGATTTCAACATATAGGACTTTAAGGTCAATTATCTCTTGATTTATACCAGAAACTGAATATTGTTTTAGATTAAGTAAAATATTTTCACGTTCAAAATCTGAAATGTAATTACCATTTCTGGGCTTAATGCTTATTACAACTTTTCCAAATTGTGGAGGATCTAATTCTTCTCCACCAACGACAGAAACGGATTCTGTATTTGGGTATATTTGTTGAATAATAGCCTCATAATCTCTTGAAGTAACTGCTCTATACTGCGAAGAATACAATCTGGGAGCAAAATACTTAATTGATGATAATGGTTCAATATCACCTCCATTTTTCGCAGGAGATACTGTAGAAACATCAATAAAATCGGTTGGAACTACTCTATTTCCTGCCGAGTCTGTAATAACACCGCTGAAAGAAAATAATGACGCGCCATTGCCATCCCTACCATCAGTGACAATATACGATACATTAACAATAGAATTATTCTCTAACTTTTTACCAAATATTCCATCTCCAAATAATAACTCATATTTTTCATCTTGAACTTCTTGTAATAAGAATATATCCGAAAACTTATTAATATTTAAAATATTATCAACTTTAATATATCTAGAACCCAATCCACCACTTTCAGATGCACCTCTAACAAAAACTGCTATTGTTGAAGTATCGATAAATGGATTGTCTAATATAAACCTCTGATCCAATGAACTATCAACAACAAAACGTTTTGATAAGTATGATCCCTGATATATTACGATTGGTTTTTCTGTTGTTCCAAAAACTGCAACACCATTTTTAACTATTGCTGTAATTCTTTCTGGTATGGAAAAGACAAATGAAGTTTCATTTGCATCCCCAACACATAAAATACCAGGTTCTAAAGATATTGGTAAATTATTTAAATTTTGAGATACTGATACACTAAAACTTATTTCTGCTCTTGCCGCCGACCTAGATTTAGGTACATATCCAATATTTCTAGCTAAAGAAACAACATTTTCTCGGATTGTTGCAGAATCCAAAAAGGATTCATTTACAATCATATTCGAGTTAAATGCTGTAATATAAGTATTATAAGCTAAAGTATCAATTAAGACTGAAAAATTAGAACCCTCAAAGTCAAAGTCCGTGAAATTACTATTTGCACGAAGATAATCTTTTATTGAGGTTTTTATTTGATCGAAATCTAAGTTAGTAAATTTAGTAAAAGGCATTTTATCTTGTTGCCTCTAAAAGGAAGTTAAATTCTTGAATTGGAAATTCTTGCCCAATAATTTCAAATAAAATACTAACATCAAATGAATTTTGATCTGGTTGTGGATCGACAATTACTTTTACGTTTTCAATTCTAGGTTCATAATTTGAAAGAACATTTTCAATCTGATCTGCAATTATAGATGCTGTACCATCATCTACGAAATTAAATAAACTTGATCGAACATCTGATCCAAGTAACGAATTAAAAAATCTTTCAGTTGGAATTGTTTCTACCAAATTTCTCACAGATCTACGAATTGCAGATTCATTTTTGAGAACAGATATGTCCTTAGTTACAGGATTAGGTTGAAAATCAAAACTTATATCCTTAAATGTCCTCGATATCCGTGTAATTGCCATTGGACAATATATTTCTTAATTTTATTTATACCTTACTTTCGTAAATTGGTTCCGTTCCATATTCCCAGTCATCATAGTCTTCATCATTTCTAATTTTGGAATGAATTTCACTTTGTTTTTTAAAATCGTGCTTGGGAGCAATATCGTTGAAAATTTCTTGAATAACTTTTTTCTCTGGTTGAAATAACATTTTAGCCCCTGTTTTAAGAATAAAACAGAACTTTTTTGATAGGAGGTTGCTATCTCCTTATCTCTATTTAACGATCTATTTCTCTTATATTATAATTACTAGAATTTAAATATTTTAACAACTCAAGCGCAATTAAACGAGGATTTCCCTCACCACATGTATAAACATCGATGGCAATACAACCATTTTCTGGCCATGTATGACAAGAAACGTGACTTTCTGCAAGCGCAATTACAACCGTGCATCCCTGAGGTAAAAAACAGTGCGAAAAAGTGTTCAAAACTGTCATTTTTGCACGTTCTATACCTCTAAGCATTGCATTTTGAAGCGATTCTACGTCATTAATCACTTCAAAACCAACATCATACACCTCTAAGAGCAGGTGTTTACCCATTGAATGTTTTTTCAACTCAGTTTTATTTTAAAAATTTATTTATTTAATCCAAAAACCTTTTCTTCGGTAAGTATCATATTCAAAGTCTTCTATAAAAACAAAATTTTCTTTATTTTTGTTCAAAATATTTTCCCATACGGGTATGGCGACCGAATTTCCATAACGAAAATCGGGATTTTGGCGAAATTGAACCTCGATTAGGCGATTTCCGATCATTTCGCAGTTAATCCACTCATATTCACCGACCAAATCATTCAAAATAGGGGGAAAATCTACCTCTACATCAATTTTTTCCCATTTAGTCCATTTGTAAAGTGGATCATCCGTGTTTTTTTCACCAATGACTACTAATTTTGATTTTTTTTCATGAAAATCTATACTAAGGTGAGGACCCTGAAATATTTCACACCAAAATTCTGATGGATGATAGGCATCCGTTTTATTTTCAATCCATTCTTTACGTGCAAAACGCCCCATACCAAGCAAATTGATACAAGGGCGAATAATATAAAAGTCGGATTTGGGAACAGTGGTCCCAGTAGGACCACATGTATACCCCAATAACCGACCTAATGACAATTTATTGTATGCCCAGATGTCTTTTGGATGTATTTGATTCCATTCATCATTGACATCCAGGAAATAACTCATCCTTTACCCTGACCTCTATACTTTTTACGTGCTCCATTACGAGAAGACGCAGCGTACTTGGTCCCACCACCATCGCCTTGACGAGACTTCTTAGGAGGACCTGGAATATAAGAACTCTTATTTAAACCAACTTTAGATTTTGCCATGTTTTAATTTCCCTCAATCATTTCAGTTTCTAATTCTTCTGGGCTTGGAGAACCTTGCTCATAAAATTGTTGCGCAAGGTCTTCCATTGTATCAAAATACTCTTCTTCTGTAAGATTTGAATAAATTTTTCTACCCTCACATAGGATATTGTATTGAGTGCTCATTTGTTTTATTTCAAATGATTCTTGTTTTTTCGTGACCAACTCTGATGCGAGGATCGCACCAAATTTCAAATCCTGCTTCCTTTGCATCCAAACAGAAACTCACATCTTCTCCACACATATCCTGAACTTCCCCAGATTCGAAGACTTGCATTTTTGGTGCAAACCAGGGATATTTCATTTCGGAGTGCTCAAAGACTCCGTGTTTAATCAGAAGCCATCCGAAACCAGTATAGTCAACCGTAAATGGCTTGCGGCGCTTTGAGATACTTTCAATTGTTTCATGATTCATTACACCACCATTACCACGAAAATCTTCTTCGTCTAACCAGTGTGCAACCGAAGTTGTGTGCCCGTCTTCTGTACAGTACCATCCAGCTGCAATATCTTTGTCCAGAAGGATTAATTGCCAGAACTTTTCGGTACTGAAAACAATGTCACTGTCAATCCAAAGTTGCCAGTCATAATTTAATTTGCCGTCCCAAGGAAGCTGATCGGGTCCTCGCAGTACATTCGCACCTAAACATTTGCATCTGGCAAAATTTACCATCGATGAATAGTCCTGCGAGATTTGGATGCTCGCTCCTGCTTGTACAAGATCAAAACAAAGTTGTACAAAGCTTTTCAGATAGGTGTATGAAACTCCTCTACCTGGAAGACAGAAAATGATGGATTTTCCCCTCACCATTTCTCTTGCCAAATCATAGTCCCACTCTTCTTCCTTTTGTGGGATTGGCGTTTTTGCTTTTACTGTAAATCCTTTAGCCATAAGTTAAGATGTTTACATCAATATTATAACACACTATCTATGTATTTTTCAATCGGCGTTTTCGGATAAAATAATGTCTTTTCCCTCCAAATTAAAAATAATTTCAGTGTCTTCGTACCAACAAAGATCGTTTACAATCCATTCGGGTATCTTGACATAATAGTCGCCACTAATTGGATCAACCTCTAGGGATCTTTTATTTTTCTCGGAATTTTTTTTCATGCGCTTAGAGAATATTTTTATTTTTATATATCATAAACGACCTTTTGAGTAATTTTTTTATGGGAAAATTTTTTTGTTTTTGAGTGTTATAGAGATCTCGCTTGGGTAACACTTTATAGTTTAGGGTAGTTTGCGATTTTATATACACGGCGGCGCCGCCCGACCGCCCCCCCGACGGGGGCGTGCCCATCGCACGAACCCACGCAAGGGGGTGTGTGCCACCCCCACATCTGTCCTCAGAAGCGGACTGCCAGGTGCGAATGGTCTACGCGATCCGCCAAACGATCACGGGCGGCAGCGATACGATCAGCACGGTGGATCGCCTTAGCATTGGCGATGGCAGAGTCAAGGTCCTCTACCATAACGGCGCCAAGACCACGCGCACGGGTAAAGGTCATGCCGCCACCGCTGCTGCAGCGAACGGTCTGTCCTTTGATGTTCAGGTCAGAGGCGCGAACAGTTCCGATTGCCTTTGCCATAATCAGATGGGGTGAGGTGTGAACTGAGAGAATTGTAGCACGAATCAGGGGCAGGGCACGAACCCCACCCCCCTCACGAATCAGTCCAGGCGGAGCGCCGCCACGTCAGAGGAGAACACATCAGCGAACTGTCCAGCGATGACGGTAGCGGGCACGCCGTAGTCAGTGGTCAGTTTGTAGAAGGGGGTGTCGTCATTCTTGCGGGCGACCCACACGGTCTGGCGATCGGTGAGGCGGGTTGCTTGGGAGAGGATCATCGGTTCGGGTGGTGAACTGAGAGAATTGTAGTCGGTAGGGGGCGGATCGGTCAACCCGCCCCGTAGGGGTCAGCCCCAGTCACTCCACCAGTGACCGTTGCGGAACCACTCCACCGACACCTTCAGACCGTCCTCCAGGATGATTGCCTGCTGGAAGGTGGCGGCACGGAGCAGAGAGCGGAAGTACCCCAGCACCTCCAGCCCATCGGCGGTGGGGATGACGACGCGGAACTGGAAGTCGGGGGTGATGGCGGTGGTCATCGGGTCGGTTGCGGTTTGCTCTGGAATTCTACAGGGTCAGGGGTGGGGGGTCAATACCCCAACCACACAAGGAACTCACCCGTATCGACGGGACCGAATTTGGCGGTCACCCCATAGTCGGTGCGGAAGTCATCCCAGAGCCCGTGCTCCTTTGCTGCCTGGCAGGCGGTGCTCCAGGGGATGGTGCCGTTGCTGGGGTCGGTGCAGTTCCAGAGGATCTCAGCGAAGGTGGCGTTCATGGTGGGGGTGGTGAACTGAGAGAATTGTAGTCCATAAGGGGGGCGGGAGGTCAACCCGCCCCGTAGGGGTCAGATCCCCCCGTCAGTGTAGTCTCCGATGATCACCCCATTGCAGCGGACCTGAGCGTATCCGTATTCTTCAGAGAGGGAGAGGCACAGGTCCCATGCGCGGTCCTGATCGGTGGTGGTGTTCTCCCAAGGAGCGGAGGGGCAGATCACGTCGTAGCGGGTCATGGTCGTTTGTTTGAACTGAGAGAATTGTAGACGGTCGGGTGGGGGGTTGTCGACCCCCCGTTGTGCCAGATCAGCGGGCGTCCCGATCCTCTTGAGTGGCGCCGCCGTTCCATCCCCAGTCTTCCAGTTCCCACTGGAGGTCGTAGTCTTGGGGGCAGAAGGCGGGGCGGTTCTTCAGAATCTCCAGGAGGATCGCATCGGAGAGGTCGGCGTCGCAGGTCAGGTTGGCGCCGTTGTAGGCGTCTTCCAGTTGCGCGTCGGTGAGGCAGGACAGATACCAGAAGGAAGCGGTGAGGTTGGTCATCGGTGGCGTTGCGCTTGAGAGTATCTTAGTCGGTCCTGCCGCTCAGTCGCGGTCGCTGATGTACCAGTTGCTAGTCCGTCCCCACTTGGCGATTGCCGCCAGGTCACCAGCGGCATGAGCATCGCGGATCGCTTGACGCTGCTCCTCCTCCCGCTGCAGTTGGGCGGCGTATGCTTTCATCGCTGCCTGGCAGGCGGGGTCGTTGGCGGCGGTGTCGTTGGTGATGAACATGGGGTGGTCGGTTGATCTCAGAGAATTATAGCAGGTCAGGCGGTGAAGCGATCGTAGTATTCGGATTCCAGGTGGTCTGCCTCCATCTCCCGCAGGATGTCGCAGGTCATCCCTTCCAGCGTTTGGCGGCAGTGTACCAACTCATGGATCAGGGTGAGGATGTAGTCTTTGCGGTTCAGGTCGCGGTCAATGTCGATCAGGAAGTCGTGGGCATCCTCCTGCTGCTGCCATCCTACCACACCCTCAGCGGTCAGGCGGCGGTGGTGAACCGTGACGGTGGCGGCGCCTAGCAGCGGTTCCTGATCCAGCATAAAGCGGTAGATCTGCTGTGCCAGGCGGGGGCGTTGCTTCTGTCCTGAGGTGAGCAGCATCGGGGGCGTTGCGGTTGAGAGTATTGTAGCAGGTCAGCGGGCAGGTTGGAGGCACTTAGACACATCTCCAGGTGTCACAAGCACCTGTCCCCCGTTCGCGGCGCACTTCGCTTCAATCTTAGCGTTTGCGGTGTTCAGTAGCACAGCGTAACCGACTGCGATGGCGATGATCACCAGGGCGGCGATGCCGTAGTCGCGGATGGCGCGGAAGTCGATCATGGCGTTGTGGTGTGATCTGAGAGTATTGTAGCAGGTCAGTAGGCGAACCAGGCAGCGGCGGCAAGGTCGTTTGCCAATTCTTCTAGGTTGTCCTCCGTCAGGCGGGAACCGTACCATTCCAGTTCCTCAGGGTCCAGGCGGTCCAGGTCGCAACCATACATCTCATTGGCGATTGCCTCTGCCAGGCAGAGCAGGTCTTCGTAGAGGGAGAGGATGCGGTCTTCGGTCATCGGTGGTTGTCTGATCTGTGATCAGTATAGAGGCAAAAGGGAAGGGGTGTCCCCCTCCGTTGTGCCACTATCAGAATTGGATTTCTTCGGCGGTCGGTTCAGCGGTGCCATCCTCAGGGGCGGCGATCGTCTCCAGGATCTGCAGGATCTGAGCGCCGTCGTTGCCAGAGCGGAGCAGGGAGAGAGCGAGTTCGCGGGTCATGTTAGAATTTGGGATTGTGGTTTGTGGTTGGGCGTCTTTAAGGGCGCACCCGCTCCCATTGTATCAGGCGACCGCGTAGGCGGATTCCATGCACACTTCGCGGGTGTCCATCTTAGCGTAGTCGTATTCTTCCCCCAGGTGCTTCAGGTAGGCGTCAGCAGTGGAAAAGCAATCGAACAGGCGGAGGGTCTCAAAGACCTCACCCTCATAGTCAATTCCAGCGATCACGGCGTACACTTTGGTGGTCATCGGTCGGTTGCTTGTGAACTGAGAGAAGTCTACAGGGTCGGGGGAGGAGGCAGGATGCCCCCTTGTGCCAGTGCCTCAGTCGGCATAGAGGCGCTGGAAGTCTTCCACAAACTCCCGTGCCTGATCGCCACTCATGTTGCAGATCATCTCACGGGCAACAGTCTCCCAGGAATAGAGGTCTGCCAGGTCGTAGATCGCGCAGCGTGCTTCGGAGGCGGTGAGGCGGGTTGCGGTGGTCATGGTGTGGTGTGGTGTGAACTGAGATCAGTATAGGGGGTCGGGAAGGGGGTCTGTGCCCCCTAGTGGACGGTTCAGCGAGTGGCACCCCTCACAAAACCGTCGACAAAAGCGGTGCCGATTTGAGCCCAGAATGTAGGATCAGCGGCACATTCAGCGATTGCCTTTGCCCAATCCTGAGCGGTGCCCTGAGCAAGGATCTTACGCTCCTCAGGGGTCAGTTCTGCCATGGTGTCGTTCCAGGCATTAATCAGATCGGTTTCCAGGTTGGGCATCGGTCGATTGCTTGTGAACTGAGAGAATTGTAGCACGTCAGCGGCGGTTGAGAAGGCGCTGTAGGAGCAGGAGGTGTCCTGCCCCCATAGCATAACCGATCAGGAAGAACACGCCAGTCAGCATAGCAGGTCAGGCGATGTGAGCGGGGGAACCGCAGGAACGGTAGAATTCTACCATACGCTGTGCCTCCTCACGGGTTGAGAAGAATTGTGAACGCCACTGCTGCGAACCGTAGGGGGTCCTGTAACGAACTTCGAAGCGCATCGGGTTGATTGTGTGTGAGAGAATTATAGGGGGTGGCGCCCCTCAGAACGCCACCAGTTGGTCCAGTTCCCATTGTGGCACGGTTGCCACTTCACCGCCGCAGTTCTCTGCTAGCCAGCGGTTAATGTGCTTAGAGGTGGTCACGCTCCACTTGGTGGCGGTGCGAATCCAACCCTTGCCAGGCACCAGGGCGGCGACAGGGGTCTGGTAGGAGAACAGCACGCAGGTGCCGTCTGCCAGTTCCACTTCGGTGCTGGTGGTGGTCACTTGCTTGAGGCGCATTGGGTTGCCTTGTGAACTGAGATCAGTATAGGGCATGAGCGGGTCAGCGGACGGGTTCATGGACAGTCCGAAAAGTGGCACACGATGCAGGTTTTGCGGGCATCCTGATGCGTATAATACGGACACAAGCGAAGGAGGGGCGGGGTAGCCCTGATGACGAAAACGGTCGCCACGCCCCCTGCCATGAAATAAAAAAAAAGAAAAGTATAAAAAAAGGGCGCGGATTGCGCCCTGATTAAAGTTATTGTGCCTGCAGGGATGGAGTAGGATCTGTCGTTTCAATGTAGGCAATGGTGTCCATTGCACGAATCGCCGCCCATCCTAGCATCAGGGTAAAGGCGAAGGTGAGAACTTTCATCAGTCAATCGTGCGGCGGGATTGTTTGTTACTGTTGCAATCACCGTTGATCAGTGACTTTTTGCCGTGGCAGAGTTTGCAGTAGGTCTTGACATTGGCGGGCACATTGTTGTGGTGATCGCCGTCAATGTGGTCCAGGTCCAAACTATTCTCAAACCCAACCCATCCATCGCGGGGGACAGGGCAAACCCAACCCAATTGACCGTCTACATTCTCACAAAAGTTCTTTTTGTGAATTGTAACGCCAGGTATGGTTTTACCCTTTTTGCGAGCATCAGTACAACGGGAACATTCAGACTTGAATGACCAGTACTTCCACTCACGAACTAATACTTTACGGTCGCAACCGTGATTGACGCAGTCAGGAAGTTCGTGCCCTTCGGCAAAGAACTTCTCTTTCATCTGCTGAGCAAGTGTTGTCATAAGGGCGAATCCCTCAGGAACATACGTAGTATGGCACGGGATGGGGGGCAGCACAACCCCCCTTGTGACACTACATCAGGCGGCACACTGAAAGCGCCCGCTGTTGAAATTATGGTAGGAGAATACCTCACGATTGACCAGTTTGAACATACCAAACTCATTGGTCATTGTGTAACCTTCGGCATCAATCCGATCCTGCCCGATGTATGCTGCAGGACCATTATTGCGGCACAAGAATAGGCAATCCTCTTTGATTGACTTCACCAACTTCCACAAACGAATCAGGTTAGGGTCACAATCAAATGCAACATCCTCAACCTCACGCTGTTCGCGGATGCAGGCGTTAATTGCAACTTTAATCTTTGCCGCTTGTGCATTAGTCACGAACTGTACGGTGGTTGACATCTGGCGGGCGAAGTTGCATACCTCTTGAACATCAGCGAACGATTCCTGATTGTGCAGAATGTAGGCATCAGGTTTCACGAATTTGATCGTGTCAGTGTCATTCCACGTAGCACGGTCAGGCATAGCAACAGCATCACGAAGATCGTGCTCAGCATAATAGCAGGTATGGGGTGCGATGATAATAGTTTGAGTGACAATCTCAGGGAACTGATACGTAATCAGGTTGGATTTGTACTCATCAGATCCACCGAACCCGATGAACTCTGCCTGATAGATTGTCTCAGTACGGGGCAGAATGTCAAAGCAAGTGTGCAGAATGTCTGCAACGTTGCCCTCATAGTGTTGATCAATCTCCTGATGATTGTGTGCAATACGAATCTTCTTTTTGTTGAAGACTGCTTTGGTGCCCACGAAGAACGTACCAGTCGCAGGATCAATCCCCCACACGATTGCGGGTGCTCCGTCGATCTTAACGCTCAGGGTGCCAGGCGTCACGAACCAGTCCAGCACGCTCAGGTCACCCGTGAGGATGGTGTCTTCGGGGTGCTCTTGGTGGAGGTTCTTCATCGGTTTCCTGTTGATGTAATCAGTATGGCACGGATCAGGGGGCAGCACAAGGGGGTGTGTGCCACCTGTCCAACTGTCTTAGTCTGCAGATTCCTCCAGCAGTTCAGGATAGTATTGATTAACCTCTTCGGTCAATTCTTCATCAGAATACTTATCATAACCCTCCATCAGATAATCATAGCAAAGGCAGGTCATTGTTTTGAGATCCATATCGTCCAGCATTTGCTGAACCATTTGATCTTGAAGTTCGGAGCGGTTCATAATCAGTTAGCGTAGAGGGGCAGTTTCTTACGGAGACGGATTGAATCATCAATCACCTCACCAATCTGTTCGTAAATGTAGTCGGAACCTCCTACATCACAGAGCACATCTTCAGTGAGTTCTTTGGAGAAACGCACTTCATCGCAGTTTTCACCAACGATCTCAAATACATCATCTTGAGTGAATACAAACGCAGCACAAACTGCGTCCTCACCTTGTCTATCAATCATTTGGTTGATTGAATCACGAAGTTCAGAAAGAGTGCGGTACATCAATCGTCTCCAAAGTTGTTGGTGAGGAAGTCTTCAAGTTCAATGAGTTTGCTATCACTCAAAGAGCACACATACTCATTGATGATAGTAGCGAGAAGGTCAGGATCTTGCCTGCACTTCTCATACAGAAACTCCTCAAGTTCTGTGCCTGTAGAGTAACGAAGGTCAGTCATTTCAGAACGTGACGATAATCAATAGATTTGATGCACCAACCGTAGGCAGATGTGATCTCTTCAATTAGATCATCTTCATCATCTGCCTCCCAGATTTGACCGATTGTTGCTTGAGTGACATAATCAAACTCCAAGAATCCATCACATTCTGCATCGTGTTCTGGGGATTGAGGATCACCACAATAGGGACACTTATCATCAAAATCAAACTCGATTGCAGTAACTTGGAATTGCATCAGACCTCATCACGCATTTCAGAGAGTTTATCATAGAGTGCGGAAACATTACACCCCACGATTTCACTAACCTCATCCCAATCATCATGAAACTCTATCAGCGCCAGCAACGCATCCAGTTCCTCAAATGTTAATGTGGTGAGAGTCATCAGTGGTGAAAGTAGAAACGAACAACGATTGAAGCGATCAGATCAATAGTCATAGTTACCGTTCAGGTATTCATTCATGTTGAAATCTTCTTCATCACGAAGTTCGGGAATGTCAAAGATCTCACCAGGGGCATCCTGGATCTCTTGCCACATTTCATCAAACATCGGTGTGCCTCTCAGGAACAAACGTAGTATGGCACGCACACCACACGAACACAAGGGGTATGGTGCCACTAGACCAACTGGCACAGAGGGGGTTGACAAAGTATAAAGATCTTGCTAGAATCGCTTTGCTAAGGATGAAGATGAGAGTATAAGTACTTTAAGACACAAAGATATGATCCCTAAGTGACTAGATTTAAATACAAGAATCTAATCAGGAATCGTCCTGTTTTTTATATTCTTATCAGTCACGAATGTATTGTTTCCTATTTTATTTGCCAGAGATAGGATGAACTCTCGCACATTATAATTAATTGCATTTATTTATAAGAAAAAAGGCGGGACACCACTCCCGCCTTATGTTACCCTATCCACCTTGTAGTTTATATAACGTTCTCGCGCATGATGGGTGATGATGTTATCGAATCACCCAATAGGAGCAGGGAGACTTGAACTCCCACGACCTTAACGGTCAACAGATTTTAAGTCTGGTGTGTCTACCGATTCCACCATGCTCCCTCATATATCATGACGAGATTATACATCGTGTGATATATCTCGTCATGTGTGTCGAGATGTATGTATCACACACATCTCGACGAGATATCTTGACGAGATTTTAATCAGCAATCACGAAAGATGTGGCACGAACGATACGAAGTGCCATCATTACAGGCAGTAAAATCATAACGAAGATTCTGCTCCCAAGTTGCCTCCCAGTCTACCACAATTGCACAGGGAAGATCATACAGATCAGAATAGAATTCTTCGGCAAAGTCTGCCTCATTTTCATAGCAACCCTGATAACGCTCATCACAGTCCTCAACATCACAAACGCTGCCCATTTCACCAATCAGGGCATCAACTGCCTCATAACCAATTGCCTCACCACAACGCACATATTCCTCATAGAAAGACACGAAGTCTTGCTCATTGTACTCATCAATGAACTCCAGCATGTCTTCCAGAGCATACTGTTCATCCAGCAACTCATCAATCTTCTCAACGGTTTCAGCGTTGAGCATCTCTTTGTAGGAAGCGGTCAGGGTGATGGACATTGGGGTGGTTCCCTCAGGTACGAATGTAATGTAGCAGGGTTTGGGGGACCCTGCAACCCCCAGTGTGCCAGTTTCAGACCTGGCACATTTCCACAAGGCGGTTACGGATATCAAAGATCTCCATTTCATCCATATCCACAGAATCCATATCCACTGGGGCGAATTCTTTCAGGTTTACTGTACCATCGGCATAGATCGGAGCATAATACAACTCATCCCCATTTTCTTGGGAGAGAGTGAAAACACATCCGTAGTTGGTGGCGGTGAAGAGAATCATCGGTGCTGTGGTGTTGAACGAAACCAACATAAACCCAGATCAGGTTGCTTCAAGGCAACCTTGTGCCACTTATCCAACTGGCATACCAACGAACTCCTGAATATAATAATCCAGAGGCAATTCAAGTTTGGTAGCATTCATTTCCCATTCATCCCATTCTTCACTTGAGGCCTCATTAATATAATCCTCAAAGGTATACTCAATAGGACCACACATTTGGTTCAGAACTCAGGAACGAATGTAATATAACATCGCCAGCACCCTCTGTGTGCCCCTGTGTGCCGCTTTATAAACTGTCACAGTACTCAAAAGGGATCAAACTCCTTGATGCTAGAATGCACGTCCTCATCGCCCTGCAGATCTAGGACATCACGCCAATTGATGTCTTCTAGGTCTAGATCATCATAGCAGTCTATATCTAGAGTTACAATCACTCTACGTTTCTGTGCGGTAGGCATAAGAATCTCGTATGTGTTATTGATTTATTGTATCATGCATAGTGACGATATGCAAGATCTTGATAATCTTGCCCGCCGCGTGCATAATCGTCATCTAGATCTCGTGTACCATTCTCATAGTACGTGTCCTCGTCGAGATCTGCATAATCGTTGCTATACGTATAGTCGAGATCGTAATCGTCGTACATAAGCTCGTCGAGATTGTGTGATTGGTTAATTCTATCATAGTCTCGACGAGATTGCAATACCGCTTCGTGCCCGATCTCGACGAGATTTTGAAGATACGATATTATATATGCGTTATATGTGTAAAATGTGTTATAACGCTCACAATCTCGTCAAGATTTCTAGACGAGATTTTATAAGATTGTGTGGGTCTCATAATTTTCGGCGGCGTGGGGCTTGACAAACTGCGCGTCTTATGGTACGTTGACTAAGCTTACAATAAGAACGGATATTTATAAAGAAAACAAAACATTACTTATAGTTTTTTCAATAGTTTCCACAATTTCCACAATTTCCACAGACTTTTCCATAAGAGTGTTGTATACTATAAAATAAGTATTGCATATCATAAATACAGAGTGTTGTCTAGCATAATAAAAATGAGTAGAGGTATTATTTACTTAATTACAAACAAAGAAAACGGTCACAAATACATTGGACAAACCACTCAGGGAATGAATAAGCGTTGGCAACAACACATACAAGAAGCAATGAGAATGAGTAGCAAACCATTACATTCCGCAATGCGTAAATATGGTAATCATAGATTCAGTATTCAGGAAATAGATGAATGTGATGAGAGTTTATTAAATGAAAGAGAAGCATATTGGATAAGTCATTATAATGCATTTGAAAGTGCAGAAGGATATAATGTACAGTCTCTAGACTCAACAAGTGATGGAGATAAAGTTGTATTTTCAGAAGAAACTAAAAAGAAGATATCTACAAAAGCATCACAGAAAGTATTAACTGAATCTCGCATACAAAACATATCCACATCATTAACAGAAAGATCAAAAAAGAATTCGTGGGGTTGTCTAACTGAGAAAAACAGAGGTAATGGTAAACATTCAGGATTAAAGATAAGAGGTAAGAATCTAGAAACTGGATTGTGTACTGATTATGAGAATGCTCGTATGGCAGCACAATCTCTTACGGGCGATGCAAATAAGAATAGTAACATTCTACTTGCCGCCAGAAAAGGTGGAACTGCCTATGGGTACAAATGGGAGATTTTGGAAGATAAACCTAAGAAAAAGGCGGTCTTTGCCGTAAATAAAAAAACAGGAGAAATAGAAGGCAGATACGAGTCAATTGCATTTGCCGTACGATCTATTGCACCTGGAGCAAAGACTAGTGGACTGATCAAAAGTTTACGCAATCCTGGTCATTACAGTTGGAAAGGTTACTACTGGTTCTATGCAAACTAATTACTCATCATTCTTAACAGATTCTTTATTTCCAAGTTTCATTTCATCTTGTGTACCACACATGAAATGGATCACTCTATAAAAACAGGCCCGATCTACTGTCATTTCATATAAGTGCAGAACCTGGTAGGTTATATCTTATTCCTGGTCAGTTATGGCACTATTTGACTGCAAATAAGGGAACAGAAGACAGAATCTCAGTTGCATTTAATATTTACTTTGACTGTTAATCATCGTATTTGATCCCTGTGGAATTAATGTGGTTAGTGCCAGGAGAATATTACCACCGAATAAAATTACAAGAGAAGAAATAAACACATATTCCAGTGCTCGGGAAAGTCTCATGGTTCTTAAGAAAAAATAGGAATAATCTCCGAATCTTTACAACCCTGAGAGAGAATATGTTTCTCCCAGAGAGTTGCATCCTCAATCGTATAGAAAGTTACGATTTGTTTTGAATAGGTTTTCTTTTTGGGTTTCAGATAAGTGACCTGATACTTCATAATAATACAAATGAATTGGAAGAGAATCGTTCCAGTGGCGAATCACACCAGCAACAATAAAACCATTCGTGATCAAATAGGTTAAAAAGATGAACGTGCGAATCAGGGCAATACTATCGGATTCCTTATCACACTTGGATGCCTTTTCGCCCAGTGCCTTTGCCCACCAACGCCACAGAGACTTATGCTTCATAAACAGATTTCCTTGATTTAACATAGATCAGTTCTTTCCATTGCTCGTGATAACAAATGACAAGAACTCTTTCATTCGCATGTATGGAAGATGCTTGGTAGTTTTCTTCGTCTTTGGGGCGAACAAGAAGTTCAATCGTGATATAATCACCACACTTGAAATATACCCAACCCTCAACACCCTTGCTCCAGGTTACATAGTCATTGACCTTTGGAGTATAACTCATACAAATGCCGCCTGAAGAGGTGTGAGTTTGGGGATCATTGCAGAATATACAGTCGTATCTCTAATATCTACCTTGTCACCGACTGTCTTTGAGTTAATGGGTGCATGATAGCACTTTGTTTTTGTATTGTAGAATCCCCAGATACTAGGAGTGCGACTATTCCCATTGTAACTAAAAGTCCGTTCATTAACAATCCAAATAGCAATAATGTTTCTCTTGAATTCGATTTGTTCATAGGAATAACCAGGCGGTGCCTTGTGAGGAAACTCAATCATCATTAGGTTGTAAATGCCTCTAAAAGACCAGATTCGTACTCATCAACCAGTGCAAACTTCTGGGCATTCACCACACGTTCCATAATCCGATCAATATATCTTTCATTAAATTGCTCTTCTTGTGAAAGAATTTCAAATGCCTCAGTATCAGATTCGGCAATTAGATTAACCAATCCACCATATTCGGAAGAAGGAAACGGAACCCAGAAATCAACAATGTAAAGATACTTCATTTGTTTGTGTAAATTACTCCTTGATTGTAATTGAATGATTCAGATTTGTCAACTGCCTTTGAAGTTCAACCTGAACTGAAATGAGATGTGAATATAAAAATTGCTGGTACTCATTTCCATTCAGGAGAGAGACCAGATTTTCAATCTGCATCAGTGAAAAAATTAGTTTAGATTGTTCGGTCAAGATACAAACTCCCGAAGATAGTAGTCAACTGAGACACCCAGTTCTGATGCCTTTTGCTCATAAAACTGTTGACTGTATTGACGTGCCTCAGTCCATTGTTGATGTGAATAAGTCTCTGATTCGGAATGTTTCATAAAATCTTCAAAGGCACGGACGAACTGTTCAATATCTTCTTCATTCATTTGGCATAACGGCAATCGGGATGGGGTTGGGGAAGTTCGGCACAGACCTTATCATATGCCTTAAAGAGTTCTACATCACGTTTGGCAAGAACACCATTCCACATTAGAACAGCGATAAATGCAAGAAAAATGTAAGATGTTTTCATTTTTATTCAATGGTGGTCATTACAAACTCGGCAACACGCTGCTCACCAGGAAGATCCTGTAGGCGATCGTACATCCGTTGGAACTGCACTCCCATTTGCATATAGTAAATGGAGAGTGCCCTGTTTTCTGCATCGTACAGAGCATCCTCCTTTTCTTGAAGGAGATCAATCAGGTCCAGCAGTTGACCAGAGGTGAAAGTGATTGGTCCCTTCATCGGGTGGTTCCCTTGATTACCTTTGTATTATAGGTCAGAAGGAGGGCACCACGTCGTTGCGTAGTCCAGTTTCGGAAGTGTCCATCTGCTCCCAGAGCGAATAGAGTTTGTTATACAGTGCTGGCACACTTCCATATTCCCGTGCAATTCGATTTTCATCTGCATTCTCAAGGTTCTGAAGTGCAGATAGAATCACACCAATTTCATGAACATTTAGATTTACAATAGTTTCAGTCATAATCAATCCCAAGATACGTTTTGTAGAAGAAATCCTGGCATTACATAGGTCCAGGCACCCTCATTGTTATTACCACCAACTTTATATTCCCATTTGTATTCATACTTATTATGACTATCCCAAGTCATATATCCTTTCTCTTTATCAAAGCGACCTTTGATAGTCAGACCGTGTTTGTTAGAGAAGATGTTACGAGTGCGAAGTGCTCCACCAGTTTCACGGGTTTCTACAACCTTACAAGTGTCAGGATATGTCTGCAATCCATACTCTAACATACACGGAGTTTCATATACAAAGGGACGATAAACTTTGGGTTTAGGTGGTGCAGTTTGTGCAAATGCTGGAGATGAGAACAACAGCGATACAATCAACAAAAGTTTTTTCATCCAACTACCCTCCAACATACAGTCGCGTTTCCTTGTTTTGTAGAAGCAATATGAGCAAATGCTGCATAACTTAGATCCAAATCAGCGTGAGAATAAGGTCCACGATCATTGACCCTTACAATTACTTGTTTAAGATTATCTTGATTGGTAACACGGATTTTAGTACCCAGTGGAAGATACGGATGGGCAGCAGTCCATCGATAAGCATCGAATACTTCACCGTTAGCAGTCCGATTACCGTGAAATCCGTCACCCACTCCATAGAAAGTAGCGATTCCACAAGTCAATCCAGCAATCAAAGTTTCAATCATACTCCAATCAAACGAATTTGCCCAGAAATACACATAGAAAGTTCGGCAAGAACCATATCATCTACATCACCAAGTTTATCACAGATCGCATCAGGAATCAACTCAACCATCAGGTCAAAGAAACGCTCATCTTCTGCAATAAACTGTGCCACATCATCACTGAGGGCATCAGCAAGGCGTTGGATTGTAGAATTAGAGAGTGCCATAATCAAACAGGAGTAACCTCAACGGAACGGATGAGATTGGTGCGATCTTGTGCTAAGTAATCATCTACAATTTTACCACAAGAAGAGCGGGACTGGATAATCTTCTCTTCAAACAAATTCTCATCCTCATCAGGAACCCAATACTCAATCACCATACGATAGGTTTTCATTTGCACAGCACCAGATTGTATTTGTTGAGAAGAAGATGCGATACTTGCTCACGATCATAACTGTCACCACAGAAGGGGACATCTCTAATCTTAGCAATTTTCATCACATCATTCGTTGCCTTGCGAACCACAGTGCGATTGATTCCTTGAATAGGATACAATCCATCAGCACCATAAAACGACATCACATAATCAATGAAGTGGTTGAGTTCTTCTCTAGACACGGGTTGTTCCCTTGATTACCTTCTTATTATAGGGGAAGAACTGCCTCGCTACGGGTGCGCTGTGCCAGTTTGGAATCTGGCACAATCAAATCAAATTGATAAGTTCTTCTGTAATTCTGGTCCCCCAGTGAAGAAACCAAACAAAAGATCCAACAAAGATCAGTTTATCAGTAGTTGTCATAATCATAGCAAGGAACTCTTCTTACTTCAGTCCAATATCTCACATATCCTCGTCTTCTATAGTTTCCAGGAATATATTCTTCGTGATAAACTTTTTTATCACACATAAGAACATGGTAACGAGGTCCATCATAAGTAAATGGTGACCAAAATTGTTCCCACGTAATTGCGGACACTGGTAAAGGTAAAAATGTGAGAGGTAAAAGTAAAAGAAGTTTTTTCATTGTTCAGCGAGCGTACAAATAGGCACCTGCCCAATCAGCGTGTTGAAGCAACCATTCACGCTGCTCAATGATACGCAGATCATAGCGAACACCTTTGGCAGGTGCTTTCCAAGATGCGGACTTGTAGACCTCACCAGTCTTCTTATCCACAAAAGCGTGGACACTGCGGGAACCATTGGCAACCATAATGATCTTGTGATACTTACGACCCGTTTCGGGGTAGAACTCATAACCACAGTTGCCGTTCTTCAAGTCAGCAACACATGCCTCATGATAATCAACATTTTGTCCGTAACTAATAGAAATTTGATGAGACTTGATGCTGTACTGGATGAAGTTCTGGCGCAGCGCCTCACAGAGGGCATAGGTATGCCCCAGAACTGCCTCTGCGATGTTCTTCCGCGCTTCTGCTTGGGCGGAGTAGTCAGCGAAGGTGGTAGTCATTGCTTGGTTGCGTATGTACTTATTATAGCGGCACCTACGCACCGCTCAGGAGGTCAGTATGCCAGTTCCTCATCTGGCACCCAGTAGTCGTCAGAACTCATATATCCCATCCAATCTGAAGGTTCAGATCCGTAGATTTCAATCTCCCGCAGTTCATCAATCAGTTCGGACAGGTCCATCTTGAATCTCCCAGTAACTTGCCCATCATAGCAAAAAACCCTCTTGGGGTCAAGAGGGTTTCAAATATGTTTTCTCCAAACAAATTGTTTATTTGAAGATTGTTCTTTGGGAGAAGCATCGACACCAGTGACGACGTGCATCACTTCCCAACTAAAAACACTAACAACTGCAGAAATAGCAGCAACAATGATGTAGTTTCTCATATCAATCAGTGAGTATGACAGACATTATCAGCGTGGCAATGTGCAGAATTAGAGCTGAAGTGAAACTGTCCATGATAAATTCCAAATCCAATAATTGAAAGAAATGCTGGAACGAAAACAGCAATAGCATAAGGAGTCAAATTGTCCTTAAGTTTGGCGATAGACTTCATATTTTTCAGTGAAATTTCTTTTTTATTTATTTAACTTCTCCTCCAACTGCACCAATCATTCCTCTAAATTACATTCCTCAACAATACCAAATATGAAGTTTTCTTTTCCATATTTCTTTATGGCACGATGAAAATGATAGTCTGTTCTTTCACTATCGCAAAAGTGTCTGTTTATTCTTTTTTCTAAAATTTGTGTAGTTTGTCCGATGTATTTCTTTCCTGTGGAAATACAATGGACACAATAAATGAGTCCCTTCATTTCTACTCTAATAGACGGCATTAATATTTATGCTAAAAAGGAGGGATTTTCACCCTCCACCCGAAGATTGCCGTCTATCAGGTAATGTTATTTAGTTTTGTTTTAGACGTTGACTTTCAGTAATAGGGATAGGAATACCTTTTTCAGTAGGAACATAAATCACTGTCTTTTCTTTGCTATTATCTGCATTCTCAAGGTTTTGAATATAAAGGTATTGAAGGTATTCACTATTACCCTTCAAACTTTCTCCAAGAATTTTATTAGCAGATGCGGCACCTTTTGCTCTTTCAACTTCTGCTTCCGCTTGTAGAATAGAAGCATCTTTAAGTGCTTTTGCTTCAAGAACTTTTACTTGCCTCGTAAATTCTGCTTTCTGAAGTTCTGCTTTACCTGCAAGAGATTGTTGCCATACATTGTATTGTGGACCACCAATAAAGATGAGACCACCAATCACAACCACACCGACAGCAATAGCAGCAACAGCAGGGTCAATAAATCCGTTTTGTTGTTTCATAATCAGTTAGAAGATTTGGAAGAGACGTTAAGTTTACCAGTAATCAAATCGGCAAGAATAATAATAAGAAGATTCTGCCAAATAGTCAAGGAAACACTAAACCAAGAGAGAATAATACCAAGAATCCATGCTTTCAGAAAGAGTCCTGCTACTGTAAGAACAATAACACCAAATACAACACCAAGAGCAGTAGAAGTTTTCATAGGTCAAACAGCAAGAGCAGCGGAAGGGATTTCAACGATTTCGGGAAGTTTGCTTTCCACATAGCAGTTCATATTATAGCATACCCATTCACCATTGCGGAAGACATAGTGATACTCTTCACCATTAGCAGGCAGAAGATACTCTGCGAGGTCAGCATCAAGACGCGGAGGGCAATCTTCACCGCGTTGAGAGTAGTATTGAGGACCATATTCTTGAACTTTATATCCAGTGGTGGGATCAATACTAAACCGATCTTCAGTCCAGCAAGAACTCATATCACCACCATCAATCAGTTCGGCAGCAAGAGAACGTGAGTTGTAATGGGTGTTTAGGATACGACCCAACCACTCAGGATAACCATCCCAGTGATGATACACAGAAAGTACGGAACCATTCTTAAGTTCGATGCCGATACGGGAGCGGGTTGCCATTGAGGGCGTTTGTTGATTACCTTGTTAGTATAATGCCTCTAGCAGCGGATTCTGTGCCTTCTGGTCCACTTCCATAACTGGCACAGCACCTTCTATGCGTTGCTCCGCAATCTTAAAGTATTCACTATCCATTTCAATACCAACAAAGTTTCTATTCGTATTCACACAGGCAACACCAGTTGTTCCACTTCCCATTGTATTATCAAGAACAGTATCACCTTCGTTGGTATATGTTTTAATCAAATACTCCATCAAGTCTACTGGTTTCTGTGTAGGATGAAAACCTTTTTCTTGTTTGAATCGCAAAACTGTCTTTGGGTATCTTGACCCATCAGGATTATCACGATGCTTTGATTGTGCTTGACCATAAACCTCACCAATCTTGCTGGTGTCTGATGAGAAACCACTGTACGGAGTTGAATACCACATTTGAGGATTATATGTGGGTTTTTTGCGATAGAAAACCAGGATGTTTTCGTGTGATTTGAGAGGCATCACTTTTGCGTTCATAGGATTAGTTCCCTGTGGTTTCTCCCAGATCCATTCATAACGAAAGTTGTTAATATTTGATGCTGCAAGTATAGTTGTGAATGGTTGTGCTGCAGTAAACACCATTGCACCATCTTCTTTGCAGATGCGATTGTATTGTTCCCATAATTTTTCTAATGGGATAATTGAATCCCATTTGCAGGCAGTTGTCCCATATGGGAGATCTACCAACACCATATCCACAGAATTGGAATCTAGTATCGGTAGAATATCTAGACAATCGCCAAGATGAAGATTCACCATTCGCTAATAGACTTCACAAAATTACATTCTACCAGATTATTCACTTTTGTACAAATGTAATCATCATTTCCGATAGATTTACCACCTTGCTGTGGAGCAAACAAGCAATCATTAGATTCCAGGTGATTCAAAAAATCCTCTTTTGTAAACCAAAACAAACGAGAACCTTCTTCAGTATTATTAATACCAAAGAACACAAGACGTTCCCAATCTTTATTCTTAGAAACGTGATTGATAATGAACTGATCTTCTTTCACACCACCTTTCTTGTCACGGGTGGCAAGAGAGAACTTAATTTCAGTAAGAATGTTATCAATCACACGATCATGTCCAGCAGTAGAAGTCTTTGCACGTTTGACTTCATGACCAGCGGCTTCAAAATACTTAGAAACAAAGCGTTCACCAAACTCACCTTTTTGTTTGGGAGACATAAACACATAACCCTGAAATGACGTACCAATCCATGGATCCTGTGCGTTCTGTTCAATATATTGGGTTAGAGAACCGTCTTCAAAAATTGAGTTGAACACAATAAGTTTTCGTTATTGACATATTATAAGGGGCACCCTAGCGAACCAGGATACCCCTTGTGCCACTATTTAAACTGTCACTCAGTTATCATATACTTTACATTCTGCAGCATCAGGATGAGTATCACAATACAGTTCAAGAGGTGTGGGATCGTGCAAATCTTCTGGATGATGTTCTTTATATGCCTTCAATGCTTCCAATTCTTCCTCAGTATGCCTTCTTGACTGTGGAGAAATCAGAGGATCACTCAGAAGATCCTCATCTTTCTGAATATGTTGGTCGATGTTGTCCATAGTTTTATATCGTGATGGTAATATTTATTTTTTTATTCACTTAACGCATTTCCGCGCCAGTTTTTAGATGGAGGAGGATCACACTTACCTTCAAGTGTGCGAACCATTAATTCCGCAAACTTTTCCATCTTTTTGGCAGAAACTGTTTGGGGAGCATAACTAATTGCGTCTTTTAGTGCTACAAGTTCATTCCACTCTTCTTCCGTAAGAGTTTCGGTGCTCGTTTTAGGCAAAGTCATTTGTTTTTTGCGGTGTGTCCCAATGTTAGCATTTCAATACACTAATATCTAGAAACTTAATGTTTTCTTTGGGATTGTGTTACATTATTTAATGAAATTATCTAAGGAATCAAGATCATCTTTCAGCTCTTGTTCTCTTTTACGATCATTATAATATGACCAAAGAGCATTATGAACGTCCATAAGATGATCTACCCAAAATCCAGTGGGATAAATGCCCAGAGCATCTTGAAGACCACGATGAGAAGTTCCTTCGCTTTCTGCCTTACACATAATGTAAGTGATTGCTTCTACCATATCAATCTTATCCTGCTCAGAAAGCATAAAATACTTTCCTACTGCACGTTGCCTTGCTTCCTCATTTGCTCTCTGCATTTCTTTAAAAGAATCAGATTCCCACCATTCTTTTAGTGCTTTACCAAGATCGTTAGATTCAGTCATCTTTTCCAAAAATAGTTCCAAAAAAACCAGAGTCACCAGGTTTACGATTCTCTAATTTATCAAGAAGAGCATCGGTTGACATTAAAGTATCAATACGCGAGATCATATCTGCAACGACACTACACACCATAGGACGTTCTTGTCGTGCTGCATACGCAAGTGCATTACGCAGAGATTGCTCTGCTTCTTTTAAACTTGCTTCAACTGATTCAGATAATGCCATAATCAACACTCATCCATTTCTAAGGGTTTAGTTACTTTTCTCAATTCAAAACTACCATCTTTACGATCAATCCATTCTACAGTATCACCTTCTCTGAGGTTTGCTGCTTCAAGCAAATCATCAGGAAACTCAATATAACAATCTCCAGTCAGACCATCAAATTCAACGGGAAGTTGCCACTTGACAACTTTATCCTCTTTGATCCAGAATCCATCAGCAGTCATTTCCCATCCAGCAGCAATTGCCTCCTGATAATTCATAGCAGGTTTTTCTTGCTTATCATAATACTCTGCCTCACGCAGATTGTATTCACGACACTGTTCTTTTTCCTGATCTGATGCTGCCTTATCACACATCGCATTCAGTTCCTCTTCAGTATACTGAACACTACTTACAGTTGAACCTTTATATTCTTCTGGATAATAGTTTTCTTCCCAAAAAGAAGTCCAAGAATTCTTACACTTTTCAGATGAATCGTCCTTATCACAACTCAGAATTTTATTCAGATGATTCTGATACTTGTTGTTATCAATACCACTATTCAAAAGAGAAAGAAGTTCATATGCCTGAGATGCTTGATGTTTATAACTGTAGTAATTTTCTTTAACTACATCAACAATAACATCATAGATTTCTTGGGGTGATGCTCTACCTGCAGACATCGCATCGTGCATCCAATTCTCAAGGTTCTCGAGAGAATACTTTTTATAATCAAAGTCCATCAAGGTGTTCCTTAATTGCTTGCTCTACTATAACCTGGATCTCCTTACTTGTCAACCCATTCAACCATTCCCATTTTGGGTCTTTCGGATCCCAGTCCATAGTGAACGATCCGTCCTCATTTTCTGTTATTTTAAGTGTATCTTCCATCATTCTCTTGGTTTTGGTTTAGAACATTCGTGGCAATAATATGAAAAACCATCACGGAAGTATTTTACAACATCATAATGATCTTTATCAAGTGGTTTTTCAACTCCACACTTATCACAAATCCTTGTCTTTTTTGATGGACTTTCGGATACGCTTGAGTTCTTTGAGTTCCATCTTAATATTTTTGTAAGCAGTTTCAGCATCAAACTTTCCTCCCATTTCCATTGCTATGATGACATCAACTCTTGTTCCAAAGTGAGCGAGTGCTTTTTCAAAATCGTCTAATTCATACATTGAAATCAATCCTACATTTTTCTGCAAGAATATCTATGCGAGCATCAAGGGAATTTTCCATACGATATAACTCATTTGTAGTTTCTATATTTTCCTCTTCTAACTTGATAATACGATTTTCTAATTCAATAAGTTTAGAGTATACATCAATGTCTTCTACAATTGGTTCTACTGATGGAGAGAAGAACCAATTAATTATTCTCTTGATCATGTTTAATTCCCCTCAATTCACTTTGCACATAAAGCATTTCATCTTGAAGTCTTATAATACGTTCATCAAATGATTTAATCCATTCAATAATCATATAGTTTTCACCTGTCTCCTCATTTTTTACAGTATAGTAGTAATCGCCCATATCCTCTTTTTCAAAAGGATACAGGCGTTGCTCTAGTTCAGAAACTATGTGCCACAACCATATTCTTAGACGTCTGATCATAATATTCCGACTTCTTTTAGATAATTACGATAAGCAGCATATCTTTGCCACTTTGGTTGATTGGGAACATTCAATTGATGACAAATTTCACAGTAACACAACCACTCATACCAAGGAGTGGTTGGATCTAAGACGTGATATGGATAATTAGAGTTTTCCACCTACCTGTCCTTCATAAGTTTGGGATTCAGGGAAACCTTCCTGCCGTCCTTTAAGGACATAACGGGTCGCTGATATACATTGCTCTTTAGTGAGAGATGTGACAATTGCTTTATTTTCTTTGTCATAAGAATCCCAAGTTCCCCAACGCTGTTGTTTGACGTAGAAAGCATCATCAATTAGTTCATTTTCTTCCATAATCATCCTCAAGTCTTACAATGTCATCTTCATCACACATAGAACCAATCTGAACTTCAATAAATTTAATACCAAATTCACCAGCACTCATTCTATGTATTTCGTTTTCACGAATATGAATATAACTTCCACGATTAACATTACAATTATATGTTGAGGTTGTTACAATTCCATCTCCCTCAACCACAACCCAAAATTCTTGACGTTGTTCGTGACGTTGAAGTGAAAACTGATGATTTGGTTTAACATAGATGGTTTTTACCTTATAAGGATTATTTTCTCCTTCTTCAAGGTTATCAAACCATCCCCAAGGACGTTCAGTTTTGTTCATTTTTTGATCTTGAATGCGGTGCATAAAGAGGTCCGTTGTAATTTCCTGCAAACTTTGCAAGTTCTTGAACTGCTTTTACAGTTTCTGCAGTCTCTTCCCACTCCCAAGAGTTTCCATTTTTATCTACAAAATTGCGAATAGTCATAGAGTAATCCAGCGTTTGTTAATAAGAGTCCATTTTGTTACTTCTGCGATGCGTTCCCGTACAGATTTTGCGGACACCCATCCCAGTTGTTTCATTTTATCACCATCCAGAGCATAACGCAAATCGTGTCCAGGACGTGAAGAGTGGAAGTCAACTAATTCATATTTAAGTTCTTTATCTTGTGCTTCTGCTATAATCTGGGCAAGTTCAAGGTTATTCAGTTCTTCTGCACCAACAATATTAAACTTAGGACATTTTGCACCACCCCAAGTTGGTTCAAATGTTCCTTGATAATTTAGAAGGAACAGGATGGCATCTGCAACATCTTCTGCATGAATGTAGTGACGTGAACCAGGAATTGTACAGGTCTTATCACTATGAATTGTTACAGTTTCTCCATCACGAATTTTTTTGATACACATTGGAATGTACTTCTCTGGATGTTGCCGCTCTCCAAACACATTCATCGTATGAGTAATGTAAATCGGAAGACCATAGGTGTTCTCATAGGCAACTGCAAGTTCCTCACCACCTGCTTTTGTAGCACTATAAGGATTAGTAGAATTATACCTATCATTTTCTTGATATTTAATTCCATCTGGTGCAGGACCAAAGACTTCATCAGTGCTGAAATAAATGAATCGTTCCAGATTATTTTTTTGTAGTCTTGCAAACTCAAGAATATTGCAGGTTGCTACAACATTATCCAGAACAAACTCCATTGGATATTCAATACTACGATCAACGTGAGAACCAGCAGCAAGATGAAGAATATAATCTACGTTACCAATTTCAGAACGAACA
>Ga0222713_10001200_pt1 | contig 29518 bp, 48 predicted proteins | sample C33_649DmetaG_FD_165061 | JGI IMG/M metagenome (GOLD analysis project Ga0222713, IMG submission 165061) | Estuarine water microbial communities from San Francisco Bay, California, United States - C33_649D | ecosystem: Environmental > Aquatic > Marine > Unclassified | place: USA: California... | reverse complement strand
TCAAGTCACTGGTATGAATGTACTCAATCTAACTTGGCTCAAGCAGGGTAATGCTGATCAAGTGTGTATGTATGTTGACATACCTTATACCAAACTAATCAGTCCGGATTACTTTGCGGACATGAAAATATTGAAATTATATGGTAGACGTACTGGTAAGTTACGTGCCAAAATTATTCCATATTTTGAAATGTATGAGGATATGAAACATCAAACACGATATGGTAAATATAATACTTGCGAACCCGATCTAAATGTTGTAAAATTTAAACATCTTGTTCCTCAAGTTGAAAAACATTTGAGTTGGGCAATGTTGAGTGTATGATCGTAAATATAAAACGTTTATTGAGTGATATTATGTCTTTTTATGATAGAGCATATGATGTACCCCACAGATACGAATACCTTTACACTAAAGAAGTAAACGGTGAGGTTCGTGTTTGGGGTGCTTATGTAACTTACTTTCGCTGGACATGGGATACAAAGGTTCAGATGCCACAGCGTGATAAGGCTATTCTTTTTTATGGTGTTGTCGGCAAGAAGTTTAGATTTATAAAATCTGTAAGTAATAATAGATTGGGTGTTTATGCTACTAAACATCGTAGAGATGGTTACAAGTGTTTCCGCTATCAAGGTCCCCCCAGCAATGGAAATATATTAGGTGAAGAATTCAATCAAATGGTACAAGAAAGATTTCCTGATGTTCACGAAGGCGTCAGTAAGCAAATATTTTGGCTAACCCTGAAGGACTAAAATTATGAGCATGGCATATTGGATTCATAAACTAAACGAAAGCGACAGTCGCCTACATAAGGAAGATGTCCTACGCCAAGCACTTGAGATGGCAGAACTTGGTAATGACAGTTGCGACAGACTACTGGTCATGATCCAACTTGCCTACAACCCGTATGGCAATTTCTTTATGCGTCAAGTGCCCACGACCGAAGGATTATCTGATCGTGAGAATCCTTGGGGTGAGTTTATGGATTTGCTCTATGACCTCATGAATCGTGTCGTAACTGGCAATGCAGCCCGTGATCGTGTCGAGGCAATGAGCCAACGATTTGATAGTGATGAGTGGAATAACTTTTGTCGTAACGTCATTCGCAAAGACATGCGTTGCGGCATTAGCGAAAAGACGTTCAACAAGGTCTGTAAAAACCGTTATGAGATTCCTGTGTTCGGTTGCCAACTCGCTACTAACAGCGAAGGTCGTCCTGAGATGAAGGGACTCAAACGCCTCGAACCTAAGTTGGATGGTGTACGTGTATTGATGCGTGTCTCTATCAACGACTTCAGAGAGGTCAGTACGACCTGTTACAGCCGCAATGGTAAGATTTTTGAAAACTTCAATCTCATTGAACAACAGATTAGTGATAACTACGAAAAGTTGCGGCGTAGTGTTGGTGACAGGTCGCTCAATGACGGCTTCTGGCTTGATGGCGAAGTCACTGGTCAAAGTTTCCAAGAGTTGATGCGTCAAGCCCGGCGCAAGGAAAATGTTGATGCCCGTGATAGCGTGTTCAATATCTTTGATATCATCCCTAGTGTAAACTGGGAGCATGGACATTGGAACGCACAGTTACATAAGCGTATTGCTATTCTTGAAAAGATGCGTGGTGTGATTGACACTATGCCCAATGTAGAATTGTTGTCGCATATCATGGTTGATCTTGATACCGGTGAAGGTCGTGACCAACTACATCGTTATGCTAACGATATGGTAAACGCTGGCTTTGAAGGTATCATGATCAAGGACATCAATAGTCCTTACGAATGTAAGCGTAACACGTTTTGGATGAAGTGGAAGCCTACATATACCTACGATCTCAAGGTCATTGGTCTTGAAGAAGGTACTGGTCGTAACAAGGGACGGCTTGGTGCGCTTGTATGCGACGGTTATGATGACGGAAAGCGTATCACGGTCAATGTAGGTAGTGGGTATAGTGATAATGATCGTGACACACTTTGGGCAGACCATGTAGAGTTGGACTGTGTGGTTGGTAAAACTGCTGAGGTGTTATGCGATGCTATAACACAAAATCAAGATGGTAGTTATAGTCTTAGATTTCCCCGTTTCGTTCGCTTCCGTGATGATAAGTGATATAATATATACAAGGAGATACTTATGAAATTTCTGAAAATAGAGCACCATCGTATGACAAGCACTTTTACATACGACATTCCTGATGAAGATATTATTAAAGAATTTGGCTCATTACTGCGATTTGAAGAAATCGTAAGCCATCTTAGCGGTGATGAATGGACTGAAGCTTTCGGTGAGCCTCCTACCGAAGATGAAGAAAATCTTTTCAATGAATTCTATGATGAATATAATTACGATAGAGAAGATGATGTTTGGACAGAAACTAAGGGCGGTTTCGATGTCACTTTTGAAATAGAAAATGATGGCGATGACTATTATGATAGCGACGAGGAAGTGTTACATTGAGACAAGATTTAGTTGGACAAAAATTTGTTTTTGCGGACGGTGATTGGCTTGAAGTGATACAGATCAAGACCCGCGACGAAGATACGCACCTTGTTACATACCATGTCCAACAAGGTCCTGGCATTCCACGAAAACTTGTTATGAATTTACCAGAATTTATTGCAACTTATGGTTATTTATTTGGCGAGGGCGAACCCCCTGAGCCTAGAGAATAATATACAGTTATATAGGCTAAATTAATCATAAATATTCTAATGCCACTAATAATCAAGAAGATTTTTAGTCTATCTACATTAGCGTTAGTCACAGCACTAACGCTAAGTGCCATTGCAGCATGGTATAGCGTTGTAGGTTTGACTGCTATATTTGCTGCTGCCGTCATACCTATCATCATCATGGGCGCGAGCCTTGAGATCGCTAAGGTTGTCACTACAGTATGGCTACATCGTTACTGGGACAAGTGTAGATGGGCGATGAAAACATATCTGACAGGCGCTGTCGTAACTCTAGCACTTGTAACAAGCATGGGTATTTTTGGCTTCTTGTCGAAAGCACATATGGACCAAGGCATCCCGACAGGAGATGTCGCTGCCCAGATTCAATTACTCGATGAAAAGATTAATATTCAAAAAGAACTAATCACCAGTGAACGAACTAATATTGAAGCAGCCCGTAAAACATTAAGCCAAATGGACGCACAACTAACTGCTAGACTTGATCGCGGAGATAGCGAGGCTAGCGTCGAACGTGCAGTACAAATACGTGCCCAGCAGCGTAGAGAGCGCAATGCTCTTAATGCTGAGATTGGCGCAAGTCAAAAACGTATTGAAAAATATAACGAAGAAATACAGAACCTTAATTTAGAGAAGGCACCAATCGCTGCCAAGTTCCGTAAGATTGAAGCAGAAGTTGGCCCTATCAAGTATATCGCTGCTCTTATCTATGGAGACAACCCAGATACAGCAACATTAGAACGTGCTGTGCGTTGGGTTATAATATTGCTTATTTTCGTCTTTGACCCACTAGCATTAATGCTTGTTATCGCTGCTATCAGCAGTTATAAATGGGAATTTGAACCTAAGAAAGAAGAAAAACAAGAACCATTTGTAGATACAGGAAGTAAGGGATATCTACCGCTTGATGAAAGTGAAGTTGAGGGTAGTCCAACTATTACACCTAGATACGAAGAACCTACAGCAAGTAATATGGAACTGACCGCAGACGGCAATTCTAAAATTGTAGCGCAAGACGATCCTCTAAAAAAAAAATTAATAAGAATATTAGGCAAGGAAATTCCTTTAAACCTAAAAAAATTAGACCTAACAAAACTAAAAATACTAGTCCCATTAAGAAACCTAAAAAACAAACTTCATATAAGCAAGTTACCTTCCAACCTAAAGAACTTAAACGTAAAAGAAAAGTTAAGTTGGAAGAATCTAACCAATTGGAACAACAGTCCAACATTGAAGTTGTTTCAAAAATTCAAGAACAAGATAAAGAAATAATCACAGAAGGTGTGACGCCGGTTCATGATAAGGGCGGCGGCTATGTTGAGTTTGAACAAAAATTATTTCAACGAAATGCACTTAGAGAAATACGTCCTGACTTATTCTCAGTCAAAGCCGATTTAAATGGAAATTATCAAGTAAGTAGCAATTTTGGAATTACTTTCCCGAAAATTGCTGCTAAGGGTGATATCTTTGTTAGAGTAGATATCACACCAAACCGAGTCTATAAATTTGATGGCAATAAATGGATACAGATAAACAAAGAGTCTACCCAAAGTTATCTATATGACCAGGAATATATCAAATTTTTAATAGATAAAATCGGTTCGGGCGAATATGATTTGGATAGTTTAAACGAATATGAAAAGGTCGAGATAGAAAATTACCTAAAGAATACCCAAAACACTTGACCTAAAAGTTAGACTATCATATACTTATAATACGTTTCAACAACTATGGAGTAAACGTGTTATGAATAAGAGTTTGATTGTTATTGGTGTTGCTTTGACGCTTAGTGCTTGTGCTACAGGCCCTGCTAAGGTTGATACTGTTCGTGAAGAAGAACTCAGTACAGATTTTGTTGCTGAGGGTCTTAAGGTCACTAGCAAGAACTGCGGCGCAATCGGTAAGATGTTTGGACGCACCTGTGAAATTGTTAGTATTGAATCCACTAGCACTGCGCCCAGCAATGGTGGAACCACTAATAACCGCAAGAACGCAATGGATGCTGCATGTAGTTATGCAATGGCTAACGTAGCGCATTGGATGGGTGAGCGCACACAAAGTTTCCGTACTGTAGAGAGAACTGGTACTAGTAAGGAACTTAGCGAAAGTCAGGAAACTGAAAGCAGCGATAGGGATATTGGACGAGGTGAATCTAGCAATCGTCAAAATAGTAATGACACCACTATATTGGTAACAAATACTGTTAGGCGTTCTAGTGAGAGATTTTTGCAAGGCTGGCAACCCATCAAGCAAGATGTTGTCGGCAAACAGGAAGTAAGTTGCACTATGGGTTGGAGTCGTAAGAACACTAACCTTATGAAGCAAGCCCGTGATCTCTAATACATATAAAGCATTAGGACTAGTAGTAGTTAGTTTGGTTAGCAGCCTCGCAGTTGCTAGCCAAACTATTATTATGGAAGGTAATGGTCCTACGAGGGATAAGGCAATAGAAGATGCCTTATCTAAAGCATCACAACAATATTGCGGTGTGGCAGTGTTAAGTGATAAGAAGGTTAGAAATTATAAATTACAAGATACCAAAATATCCGTTTATAGTTCCTGCAGAGTTATCAATGCTAAAGTATTGAGTGAAAATACGGGCACTAATCCTAAACATATTGTGTCTATGGAAATTACATTAGAGCAAGCAAATCAAAGCAAGCGTATTTTTAATCAATCAGAAATATATAATGAATTTAACAAAGATGATTTGCAATCAACTGTAAAATCATATCAGGCAGAAAAGTCTAGCGGCGATAAGTTTATTGAACAAATCATGGATGATTTCTCTCAACATGCATTTGAAATTTTAGAATATAAAAAACCCTATATCACTGAAAGTGACGGCAGAACATTATTTGTTGTCATTCCCTATGCCATAGTATGGAATAAAGAATTTCTTGATGCTATGGAATCTACTATTAAAAAATTTAGTGTTCAGAAGAAGTGGTATCAAACTTATAACGAAGTTTCAGGAATTCCTATTAGAATTTATAAAAAGTCAGATTATAATTTTGTTCAATATAATATGACCGATGCACGTCGGTATGACATCATAAGCATGAAAATGCGTAATAATAATGAACCTTATGTCAAGGCTACCATTTACGATGCGCGTGATAAAATTCTACAAGTATCGTGTAATAGATTAGTTGATGAAGAAAATAGAACTATGTATCAAATTGGTTACCCTTATGATGCAATTGCTATTAACGCCGATATGGTTACAAAAAATTATGTAACCATGAAAATTGATTCAAAAACAACCATTAATAATATTACATTAGAGTTAATTGCAAAAAAAGATTGCAATAATTAATATAATTAAATAACTCTATGACTGAAGAAAAAATGTTAACACATTGTTCGTTTTGCGGCGAACATAAAGACAATAGAAAAAAATTAATAGTATCGGGTGACGTTGCAATATGTGATCATTGTTCCACATTATGTCACGACCTAATCGTTCGTGATGTAAAGCCCGAAGAAGAAAATAAAAAATCAGAGATTAAACAGGCTGATGCTATAGAAATTAAAAATTTTTTAGATCAGCATATAATTGGTCAAGATCATGCTAAAATGGTATTGAGTGTTGCTATTGCTAATCACTATAAGCGTATTAGCAATCCTCCTAAAAATCTTGAAATTCAAAAAGGTAATGTGTTGTTAATAGGTCCTACAGGATCAGGAAAAACATTATTGGCTAAAACTGCTGCAAAATATCTTGATGTACCTTTTGTTATCGCAGACGCTACCAGCCTAACAGAAGCAGGATATGTAGGTGATGACGTAGAAAGCATGATTAGTATGCTTGTAGCCGCTGCGGATGGTGATATCAAGTTAGCAGAAAAAGGCATTGTTTTTATTGATGAGATTGACAAAATCGCACGTAAAGGCGAAAGCACTAGTATCACCCGTGATGTTAGTGGTGAAGGGGTACAGCAGGCACTGCTTAAGTTGGTAGAGGGTACGAAGTGCCGCATACCTGCCGCAGGGGGAAGAAAACATCCTGATGGTAATATGCTAACGGTTGATACTAAAAATATTCTATTCATAGCAGGTGGTGCATTTGTTGGCCTTAACGATTTAATACGAAATCGTTTAAAGGGTACCACTATCGGGTTTAATGCAGAAGTTAAGACACTTACAGACGATGCATTTATAGATAAAGTAACCCCGGACGATTTAACAAAATACGGTATGATTCCTGAGTTTATTGGTCGTTTTGCTACGTCAATACATGTTGATGACCTAACTAAAGAACAACTGGTACAAGTTTTGACTAAGGTTAAAAATAACTATATAGAGCAATATACCTATTTGTTTAGTTTAGATGATATTAAACTAAAGTTTGCTAAAGACGCAATAGGCCAAATTGCTGAAAACTGTTTAAATTTAAAAACAGGGGCTCGCGGGCTACAAACTGAGATAGAAAAGACGTTAATGCCTCATATGTTTAATGTCAGCAAATACAAGAAAAAGGGCCTTAAAGAGATAAATATCACTAAGGATTTAGTAAAAGATCCACATGTGGTATTATGAATTTAAACGGACGTAAAGTAATAGTAAAAGACGGTAATGTAGAAAAGGCACTTAGAAAATTCAAAAAGAAAGTGTCCGAAAGCGGCCTACTCCTAGAATTACAGAACCGCGAAACATATACTAAGCCTAGCGTAAAGAATAAGGTTGCCCGCGCCATGGCTAAAAAACGTTGGCAAAAACAACTATCCCAACAAAACAGTTTTACCCATAAAAAGTAATATTTTTTGCGAAGTGTGCTAAAATAAATACTTAATACAGTTGCCGATGGTCGGGGCTGTATAGTCATTAACTTGCTTAACAGGAGAAATAAAATGACAAACACATTAACACTACGTTCCTTTGACGTTCCGTCAATTCACAAATTCGGTATAGGTTTCGATAATATGTTTAACGAACTTATGCGAGTTTCAGCACAACAAGGTAATCAAAATTATCCCCCTTATAACATTGTCAAGCACAATGACGATAAGTTCGTTATTGAATTGGCAGTTGCTGGTTTCCGTGAAGGCGATATCAATATCACAGTTGACAAGAACGTACTTACTATTGAAGGACAGCAAGTTGAAAGTTTAGATGAACTTAGCCAAGAAGTAGAATATGTACATCGTGGTATTAGTTCACGTAACTTTACTCGCACCTTTACTCTTGCTGATCACGTTGAAGTGATTGATGCTAAGAGCGTGAATGGTATATTGTCAATCACACTTGAGCGCAAAGTTCCAGAAGAATTGAAGCCCAAGAAGATTGCAATTACGTTCAATAAATAATATTATAGTAAGACAATGTGTTCGCGGCCGACATGGTCGCGAACACTTAAAAGAGGATATAATAATGGGAATCAAATCAGAAACTAAGCATAAAATTAAACCCAATCTTACTTTACAGGAACCACCTCTGTTTAAGATTATCTATATTAATGACGATGTTACAAGCATGGAGTTTGTGGTTGGCTCATTGATAACTTATTTTAATTACAATCAAGACACAGCCAGTTCACTTACTATGAATATTCATGAAAAAGGTAGTGCTGTCGTTGCTGTTCTTCCTTATGAAATTGCAGAGCAGAAAGGTATTGAAGTAACTCTTGATGCAAGGGCTCAAGGTTATCCGTTACAAATTAAAGTTGAAGCAGAGAAAGTCTAAACCGTAAAACGTTTAGGCCAATAGGGTCTTTTTTTATAATAGGGGTTGTTGATATATTTCACAGCCCCTATTACCGTATCTGTGAAGGTTTCAACGCCGCCAAAGACCCAGTTTGTGATTTTAAATTCGGTATCACTAGTTAAACAATAATCAGGATAGATATGATCATCTACGTGATCTGGTATTTTTCCGAAATATAATTGCTTTCTAGGAATACAGGCTGTAACAACAACAATCTTTTTAACATCTAAATGTGTTTGTAATTTATTAACACTTTTATTTAAATAAGCAATATCACTTAATCTATTTGTGACTAGTAATGTATCTATGTCATCTGGATTATCAGCGTTCCAACAATTAGCACCTATTATTGCTACACCATCTATGATGACAACGTGCTGATATAATAATGCAACTTTAGGAATTTTTTTACAAAGTCCCACGATCTCCTTAGTACGAGTTTCAGTATCAAAACCTTTGTATTCAAGGAGACCCGGGACGTATAAAACACCTTGATAGAATTTACTTAAATGACTAAGAGTTTGATAAATTGTTCTTAAGTCATTACTGATATTACCAGTCACAATACAGTAAAGGCTTGTTGGTTTACCTTCCCAATTGAAACTATCTTCGGGTTCCAAATAGAGGTCCCCTATAACATCAAATCCTATCTCAACCATTTAAGGTATCAGGCTTTCTTTACTTTCTTTACAGCAGCCTTGGCCTTACCTGCAGCCTTCTTGGCTCCAGCCTTGACCTTTTTGCCGGCTGCCTTGACATCAGCAACATCGACTTTACCGTCTTTGTTGGCATCAAGTACTTTAGCAGCAGCAAGAATAGCTGTATCAAGAGCAGCCTTTGCTTCTGCTGCATCTATTTTTCCGTCATCATTTGAGTCGACTTTGCTATCACGGTTTACATACCAAACGAAAGCTCCGACAACGACTAGTCCTAATAATAACCATAACATATATGTTTCTCCTAAAAAAGTATTTACTACCGAAATATAATACTATTATTTTTTATATATTAAATAAGGATATGCGCTTTAACGATCTGAAAAAGTTAATGGATGAGCCATTGCCCAAAAAGTCACTACAGCGTAGTAAGCCCTATAGACCTAAAATGAAAGAAGTTAAAGCACTGTTTAGGCTTATAAACCGTGAAATATTTTACAATAAACTACCCACGCCCAAATTTGTATTAGGTAGATTACATGATGCTATAGGTATGTGTAGTGGAGCTGAGGGTCCGGTGCGCAAAACAAAAAGTTACTGCACGATCTATCTAGCTGATCGCTATTATTGTCGCCAATGGTTTATATCCACATTAGCCCACGAAATGGTGCATCAATATCAATGGGATGTGTTTAGTAATATACGGGTAAAACGTGGATTGACTAGACATATGAGCCACGGGCCAACATTTTATATATGGCGCAAGAAACTTGCCAAATATAACATAGCACTTAAACAAAATGTGTTAAAAGACAAGCACTGGTTCAACAGACAAGATGTCACTCAGGTTTAACTAAATACTAGATATGCGCGATTTATTAGACACATTGCAGGTTTTATTGGAAGATAGAACTCTTAATCCCGGCACAATTACAAAATATCCGGAACGTTTTGAAAAGTTCTTAACTATGATTGAAACCGGAATGCCTTTCTATACCGTAGATAAAACTCCAGTCATTGCTGATCCTAGAGAAGCAAAAAGGTTTGCACAATTACAAAAGCAAGGAATGTTTACAGGGCGAATCATATTGAAATTAAATGACGGCACTGATATACCCCTAAATCAATTATTAAAAACTGCCGACTTAGGTGGTCAAGCAAGTACTGGCCAAGAAGGAGAAGAAACAGGAAAAGAAGCAGCATTACTAAAACCTAGCCAAATTGGATTAGGTGATAAGGAAATTCCTGCTAATGAATTAGGTGATGCGATCATTAACAATCAAACATTAAATTCTACAGAGTATGGTAAGGTTGTTGTAGGTATGGCGCAAACAATTATGTCAGGTGATAATCCTATTATACCTAAAGAAGTGCCTGAAAAAATTAGAAAGAGTATTGTTGACTATGCCGGAGAATATTTAGGCATATTAGCATTAATATATGGAACTTCAAGATTTCCACGTCGACGCGGTTTTGAAGAATGGTTGGGGGGTGATATAGGTTCATTAACTATTAATTTTCCCAGCAAGCCAAACATCAACATAGCAGATAGTTTTGCTACAATCAAAAACGCACAAACACAACATACAGTCAACATCAGCAGTAAGGGTCAGGGCGGTGGTGCAGCACCAAGTTTAAGTGGTCTTAAGATACCAGATGAATTACGTAACAATGAAGATTATAAACCGGTAATAGATTTTATTGAATTGTGTGATGCGAGTAAACCAAGTAAACAAGGTTTTACTAATCCAAGAACTGTAAGTCAAATTTTTGAAGCAATGAATTTATTAAATGAATATGCTCCTGATAGTATCCCAGAAAAGTTTAAAGAATTTTTGCCGTGGAGCCCTCAAATTGTTCCGGCAGTGATGATTAGTATAGCATCATTTAAACAAAAGGGTAAAGGCAAACTTCCTATGTTTAAAAAACTATGGAATGAATTTGATTTCAAAAAAGAAAGTAGTGACGGCGGTAAATTAGTATATGCTACTAAACTTGCTGTAATGAAGGCTATCAATGAAGGCAATGCTTTGTCAGAATTCCCTAACGTAGTGTTAACTATTTTAGATAATAATTTTTTACAACAGTATACCGACTATACCCCTAAAACAAGAACAGTAAGTTTTGCTACACAATGGCCTGCTAAACTTGATGGTAAAATTACACTTGAAAGTAAATCAGGGGCAACAGATCCTACTAAGGGAGGATTTAGTTTTAAATTAAGTCCAACAGAAGGAAAAACAAAACTAGCACAGCCAGATGAATCTGGAACTACTGATGATTCATCTGAAGAAGTTCCATTAAATAAAGCCGCAGACAAATTATTAAAAGGTCATAGCAAACCAATCAGTATGAAACCCAAAAGTAAAAAGGGTGTGGGCAGATCAAAAAGAAAGTAACCGTTCGTGTTGCTTTGTCTAATTAGATAATATATAATTGATTTTATTTCACAGGAGTTTATATGAGCCTTGTACCTATTGTTTTGGAACAGACTAGTCGCGGTGAGCGCAGTTATGATATCTATAGTCGTTTGTTGCGCGACCGTGTGATCTTGCTTGAGGGCGAGGTTCATGATCAAATGGCAAATTTGATTGTTGCCCAATTGCTTTATCTTGAAAGTGAGAATCCTGAAAAGGATATCAGTCTTTATATCAACAGTCCTGGTGGTAGTGTGACTGCCGGCATGGCTATCTATGATGCTATGCAATTCATTCAACCCGATGTTTCAACTATCGTTATGGGTCAGGCTTGTAGCATGGGAAGTTTGCTTGCACAATCAGGAGCAGCAGGCAAGCGATTGATTCTACCCAACGCACGACACATGATCCATCAGCCTAGCGGCGGCGCACGTGGTCAGGCTACTGACATGGAGATTCAAGTGCGTGAGATTCTTGAAATGAAAAAGAACCTCACTAACATCTATGTCAAGCACAATAGCAAGGGTAAGCAATTTGATGAACTTGCTAAGGACATGGAGCGTGATTTCTTTATGTCCGCAACACAGGCTGTTGAGTATGGTCTTGCTGATAAGGTAATTGAGAAGCGCACTAATGAATAATGTATTAAACTTTAGTCAAAAGTTAGTTTATGTCAGAGATTTGTCTGGCATTTGTGATACTAAATTATTCAATAATGCGTTTGATGATTTGACCTTTAGAGACAATATAGAAAATAAAATTAGTAATGAAATGAATTTCTTTGATAGGGATTTGTTTATAGACACTAAATTTTTCATTGAAAATGAATGCAAGACATACCTAAATAAGTTTCATGGTCTTGAACAATTCTACACTGATTTAGTAATTACTTCATCTTGGGGTAACATTACAGAAGCAGGTCAAGGACATCATGATCATATGCATCCTTTTAGTATTGTTAGCGGAGTCATCTTTTTAGATGATACACTAGACAATTGTAATTTACATATTGAAGCATATCAACCAGAGATTCCATATTTTATCCCTAAAGGAAAATCCTATATCAGTCTAAAGAGTATGCTGCCTGAAATGGGCATCAATCCCGCAGATCATGGAAATTTACAAAATCATCTAGTGTTGTTTTTAAGCAACAGTCATCACTTTGTTGACAAGTCAGGACCCGACAGTACACCCCGCAGGTCTATCAGTTTTAATACGTTCTGGAAAGGTATGACAGGCGTAAAGTCTGAATCACTAGCAAGACAAGTATTTTAATTGCACCTCTCTAGGGGCTTCCTATTAGGTCCTGCGCGGCATCGTAAGTTATTGATTTATATGGAATTATAGTGGTTGACTTTGGGTACGTTTGGGCGCATAATATCTATATGATGAACGAACGGAAAAACGAAATGAAAGTTGGTGATATCGTCAAGTCATTAGATTTTGTGAATATTCAAGACTGCTACATGATTGGTAAGGTCGTGGGTATCAGCAAGATGGACGGCACTTTCCGCGCTAAAACTATCGCTAGAGTTTGGCAGGGTGTTCCTGACAAGAAGTTTTCGGACTACTTTGTTGCTCCCTTACAGGGCAATCATTTTGCCGACGATCTTGACCTTCCCCGTGTTTTCCCGCGTGTCGAGGTTCTGTCTGAGGCTTGACATTCATCCAGCAAGGGTTTATTATCTTAGTATGGGTTGTGCGGGCACCCCTGCTTCAATTGAAGCGATCAAGTCCCGCATCTTTTTCTGAGGTGTTGATATGATTGCAGTCAAAGAAGTCACAGTATGGGCTAGTGAGATACAACCCAATCATATCTATCTACTGGATGGTGACAAGATCAAGGCATATATCCCTAAGGGATCCAATGACCCAATCTATATCAAGTCTACATTGCGTATGGATCGCAGGGGTCGCAAGTTTATTGAACTCAAGAACAATCCCTTCACAGTGAAAATTGAGTCTAACCTTATCAAGGTAACTGGTAGCAAGGGTGACACATATTATGTAGATCCGGACAATAAGACCTGCACTTGCACTGGTTTTCAGTTCCGAGGTCGGTGTAAGCATCTGGACGAGGTACTAAAATAAGTTATGACATTTGAATATGTAGAACCTGAATGGGAAGCTAAATATGTCCGGATGTTGGACGCTGTGATTGAATATATGGATGGTATCCATGTTAGAGAAGATTCTACAATCAACCAGCGTGATATCACGATCATAAAAGCATTGGTAGAGTTTTATGATTTTGAGGTTTTAGATAACCAAGATTTGATTGACATCATGGATGATGTCAAGGTTAGGGTAAACGAAATAGGAGATGATGATGACTCTGTTTGAACAGGTCCTTGTATTGTCTAGTACCATACTTACGGCACTATTGGCAGTATTATGGGCAAAAGAAGTCTTTTTTGAAGAATAGACCTATAGTATAATACAATTATGACAATGCATCTTATGCGTGGTCTATCCACGCTGAACAGCCGCAAGCCTCAGTTCAAATTGACTAAGGCTAAGGAACAGTCGTGGCGTGACGATTTCGCTATATATAATCGTGAACTCAAGCGCCAAGGTGTCGAGCGTATCACTTGGGAACAATATATGGATATGCGACTTGGTAAGTCAACTAAGGTAAATCCTGCTAAGGTTCGCAACACTTATACACATAGCCCATCACATCCGCGCTATGTGGATCGTACTGTATTTCCCAGCCTCAATACTAATGAAGGCACTTGCCTCAAGCGCGAGGCTATGAAGTATACTGGTACCCTTGTCAAAGGCATCGCTACTATGCATAAGAGTAATGCTGTTCCGGTCATTGATGAGGAACAGATGAAGGATATCAGTCGTATGAGGAGAGGATGATGAAAGATTTTTTTAAGCCTTTAATTGAAATTGTACTTATAGCAGTAGGCATTTATGCTGTTATGTTTGGCCTATTTGCAGTTTTTGTTGGATATTAACGGAGGTTATTATGGATCGTAAAAAAATTGGAATGATCGTTGCTGTAATTCTTTCAATGTTTAGCATTGTTATGGGTTTGTTCAATTATGCTATCAATGAATATGACACGATGATTGCTTATATTATCGCCTTTACTGGCTGGCTTGTTGTGTTCCTTGACGAGAGTGAGCGCAAGTCATGAGTCACACACGATTTGATTTAGAACAGCAGATTATGGAATGTTGGAATGTCACTACAGACCTCAGGCGTGTGACCGAATACTTACTCGACGCACCGCTTGAGCCTAATCGTGAGGATAAGATTGCTAATATGCTAATGGGTATGGATGCACTTTACGAAGTCAAGTTTGATAGATGCTTTAGGACTTTTGAAAAGTTATTGCAGGAAGAAAGAGAAAAGATTCATAAATCTGAATAAAATGTTTTTAGAAAAACTTAAGAAAAAAAATTATAAAAATGCACAAGAAAAACATTTTTTAAATGTTGAGATTTCTTCACTCATAGCGGTTTATGATATATCTTTAGAAATTGATAATGATAAATTAGTAAAGGATATTTCTAACTTTAGAAAAGAACATCCTAAATCTATGCATATTTACAATAAAGAAAAAACAGCGGTAAATGCATGGCACAGTGATTATTTTACAAATAAAATAACAGATATATTAAATCCCTTAATTGAATTAAAACAAGAAAAAATAGCAAAAAGTTTTCAATATTTAAAATCTGATTTATACCTTTGTAATATATGGATAAATATGTATAGTACTGCCGATTACACGAAGCGTCACGATCACGGTTTTCAAGGATATGGAACAGTATATTATCCTTATGTTGAAACTAATCCAACTCCTATTGTTTTTGACAATAATAATACACAATTATTAAAAAATTTTAAAAGAATATCTATAACACCTAAAACTGGAATGCTTATTGTATTTCCTAGTTATGTTCCACATATGGTACATAAAGTAAAAGAACTATCAAGAATTAGTATATCATCTAATTGGCTACCTAGTGTAATAAATGATACGAGAGTTACAAATGACTTATAAAGAAAAATTCAAAGAACTATTTTTTTACAATGATCACATATGGTGGATCAAATGGTCTGTCAGCATCATTATGCTTGTTGGCATGGCTTTAGGTCGTGGCACAGGCATACATGAACTACTAATCTTTGATACAATCGCAAGTTGGATTGGTGCTGTAGGTTGGATGTATGTTGGTTATCGTTGGAAGGACAATGCCATGATACTTGTAAACTTCATCATGGGCATTATAAATACAGTAGGCATCTACAATCAGATGTTTTAAGGAGAATGATTTATGTTACAAAAACTTTTAGTTGTTATGTGTGTAAGCCTCCTAAGTGGCTCAGTAATGGCACAAGAAGGCCCAAGTACGGAACAAGTGTTGGGTGCAATTGCTGGCGGCGCACTTGGCAGCACTATCGGGGACGGTGACGGTCGCAAGGCTGCTACAGTCATCGGTGCTATTATTGGTTATAGAATGGGCGAGCGTGTATTGAGTACTAAGGAACACGGAGAGTTTTTGAGTCTGAATCAAAATGATTTCCGTCGTTATTGCCGTCACGAAGTGCCCGGTCGTTATAGCCATGACCGTAGATTGTCTGATCGTTGGATCATGGGCTGTGTTCATCGTTTAGAACGACAGCAGAAAGAACTTGAGCGTGAAGCATATTTAGATGGGTTACAGAGATGAGATGTAAAGTTGATGGTTGCAATAAGCAATTAGATGAGACGGGATGGCCTGTTGAATATTGCGATTGGCAACAGGGACGTTGCCCAAATAAAAAAGCGAAACTCAGTTACGAAGGACATATTTTTGTAGGAAGTTTATTAGTAATAGTATTCTTGTTGTCATGGTTACTTACATAAAAAACTTTATAGCTAAACTCTGTTTGTTACCCGTTCTTGCTTTACTGGGCGGGTTTTTTCTGATATTCTTTCTGATACTACCCCAGTTCAAACTTTTCAAAGATCCTGAAAAGATTAGACCCTGGTCATTCACTAAAAGAGGCAAACATGGCTACGAAGAAAAAGACAAAGACTACGAAGCCTTCTACTAAGAAGAAGGTTCCAGCAAAGAAAATCAAAGCACCTGCTAAAAAGAAAGCAACTAAAAAAGTTGTAGACCCACACGCTGGCAAGCGTTACTTCATGCTTGACTTTGGTGGATATGGCGGTGAACTCATGGTAGATACTGTACCAGAAGAATTTGTACAGTATTGGCTTGATGAGGATCGCAAGCATCTATTGTCAGATCATATCTTGGCTATGCATGAAAAGGCCGCATATGGAGATGATGATTATAGTGAGTATAACGAGGATAGTGAGTCGGACGAAGAAGAGGGCGGGTTTGATAGTAACAGCCCCGAAGTTTATCCAGGACAAAAGTATGTTGAATATTGGTCATTAGACGGCATCGAACATGATACTGTTGTCAGTGCAGATCATAGTTCATTTACTGTGACAGAGATTCAACTTCATCCTAAGGCTGTATATGTAGATGGTGCAGTTGACTGGGACGACAAGGAAACTAAGAAGCGTAACTTTGACTGGAGCCAAAACAAGTATACTGAGAAGGGCGAAAGCAAAGATTACAATACAGATGATAGGAAACAAGTTTATTGTACAGAAATGTTTGTATATGATAACAAGAAAGATTGCGAAGATCCCGTACCTGTATTGATGTGCTATGATGCACAAAAGGGTAGTTTCCTTCGTGTAGTTGTAGAAACTAATGGTGAAGATTTTGATGTAGATAAGTTAGTGTTCGGTGTTTGTGAAAACACTATGACTACACATATTGATCGGTATTTCTATGACAAGAAGCCATTAAGTGTAGATATGGATTATCTAAGCACTTGGGGCAAGGGCTTTCATACTAGCGTAGGCTATATGCCCAAATGTGATACTGAATATGATTATGCAGAACTGCTCAAGTATGGATGGGAAGATTTAGAAGAACAATGAAAATAAAGTTAGTGAGTGATCTACATCTTGAATTCAGTGATGTAGACATTCCAAATAATGGTTGTGATGTATTGATCTTGAGCGGTGATATCCTCATCGCTCAAGACCTTCATGACCATCCAAGAGGTAGTTGGCTAGAAAGCAAACAATATATTTGGGAAGATGGACAGATGCGACCGGCTAAGGCTGATCGTTTCCGTGATTTCCTCGACCGTTGCTCAAAAAACTTTCCGCATGTTATCTATGTAGCGGGTAACCATGAATATTATCATGGTCGGTGGTTAGCCACAATTGATTATTTACGTGAAGAATGTAACCATTGGTCCAACATTTATTTCCTTGAAAAGGATGTCAAGGTTATAGATGATGTGGCCTTTCTTGGTTGCACACTTTGGACTGATCTCAACAAAAGTAATCCAATCACGTTACATGAAGTTCAAACACGCATGAACGATCATAGATTGATACGCCATGATGGACTGGGGTTTACTAAATTACGTGCTATACATACTGTAGAAAGGCATGACGACCATGTTGCCTGGTTGAGAGATACCCTTCCAAACTATGATAAGGTGGTTGTAGTGGGACATATGGGTCCCACACATAAAAGTATCATGCCGCAATATCAAAATGAATTTCACTTGAACGGTGCATATTGTAGCGATTTAAGTGATTTGATACTTGATCATCCACAGATCAAATTATGGACGCAAGGTCATACACATCATAAGTTCCAATACTATATAGGTGAAACCTTAGTGGCCTGTAATCCTCGCGGTTATGAGGGATATGAACCCGACAGCGGTTGGGACAAGAATATCATATTAGAGGTTTAATTGATGGAAAAACTTGAATTATTATCTATACCTTTTTATAAATTTACCGGACCTGATAAATTAGCAGATGAAATATTGCAAGACATTTCATCTAAACCCTTTGTTGCTGAAGATATGCCTGAATTAGGTTCTGTTTATGATAGTTATTATAATGAAAAGTTATTTAAGTTTTTTGATGAATCGGTTGAGCAGGTAAAGCAACTGTATTTTAGAGATGAGTTATCATTTCCAATTACTGATTGTTGGGTAAACAAATATACTACTATGCAAAAATTGAAAAGACATAAGCATAGTAATTCTGTGATTTGCGGACTTTATTACGTGACAGATCATGCTAAAACAGGGGCAACAATTTTTGAAACAAAAAATCCATGGACATATATAGGTGAAAATGATTACCTGCATATGATGTTGCATAAGCCGGTACCCGAAATTATAACAGGATCTATTAGCCCGTCATCTAATACTTTAATAATTTTTCCTGCATCATTATATCATTACATGAAAACTATTACTGTCAATGGAACAATAAAATATAGTATTGCTTTTAATACCTTTCCTTCAGGAAATATTTCTCAAATTCCATCAAATAAACTTACAATAAAAAGTGCAAGTCTAAAAAATAAATTAGGGTATTAATATAAAAGGACAAACTTATTAAAACAATTTGTCCATTTATCTTGATAACGTCTGTAGATTGTCATATAATATCTTTACGCTGTTTAAAGACAGCGCATTTATAAGAGGAAAATTGATATGACTACTGTAACTGTAACGAAGCAAGAGCGTCTTTTGGAAGCTCTACGTACTGGCGAAGAATTGACTGCTGCTCAGATCAAGGCACGTTTTGGCATTGCCAATCCTACTGCTACTGTTTCTGACTTGCGTTTCAATGGCTTTGCTGTTTACGCAAATCGTCGCACAGATAGCAAGGGCCGTGTCAGCACTAAGTATCGTCTCGGAACTCCGAGCCGCGCTGTTGTTGCTGCTGGCTACAAGGCTTTATCTGCCGGTCTCGTCTAATTGATGGGAGGGTTGCGGGCGCCCCAAAGTCCCGCCTACTATAAATCATAAAGTATTTTCAATGTTTTTAGGTCGTTATTCAACATTGACCCAGTACCGATATAGCAATATATCGGTACCTTTTCTTATCTAGGACAAAATAAATATGATTATGGATCTTATTGTTTATTTTAATATTTTTATATTCGGCTGGATTTGCTGTCAGTTTTATATTGCTTGGAAAATTCGCAGGGCATTGAAAAAGGTCGCCGAAGAAAAAGGCTTAACATTTGAAGAACTCGCTAATTCTTTTTTAGAATCTAAAGGAATAGAAACTAACGTTATCAGAGTGCCAAATTACTTTACCGAAATTAACGGAAATAGTATACTATTATATAACAAAGATACGGGAGATTTTATTAGTCAGGCTTGTAATATTGACGAATTGGCAGATAATGTTTATAAATTCAACAAGATAAAATTTGCTCTGGTTAAACATAACGATAACCAATATTGGTTTGTTGATGGCAAAGTTGAAACTGATTTAAAAAATATTTAATGAAAGTAAAATTAGGAAACTATAAAAAAGATAGTACTAGAAATGTAGATGTTGAAATTGAAAAATTTGACACCTACAGCCTAGACCATACCTTAGCACATATTATTCTTCCCGCACTATTACAACTCAAAGTATCTAAAATGGGTATACCTGCTGAATTTGCCGATGCAGGCGGTGCTGATTATGATAATCAAGACAGTTTTGATTTCTACAAAGAAACACACAACGAAGCCTTTGATGAGAAATGTAAAGAATGGGACGAAGTATTAGATAAAATGATTTGGAGTTTCCAACAAATATTACTAGACGATTACGAAAAAAAATATCATCACGGTGAACCACAATATAATTGGGTAAAAGGTGAGTACACATATACCGATCCAGTAACTGGCAAGGTTGAAGATACCTTTCAAATGGTTGACACAAATCCAGATGAACATTGGTATGATAGTGTAGGGCATCAAGAACATGAAAAGCGCATACAAGAAGGTTTAGAATTGTTTGGTAAATATTATAGGCACCTGTGGGATTAATATGAAACCTAAATTTATTGATTACTATATGAAGATTGCTGAAGTTACCAGCACTCTTAGTTATGCTAAACGTTTACAAGTTGGTGCTGTCATTGTCAAAGACAATCAGATACTTGCTACTGGTTACAACGGTATGCCAAGCGGTTGGGAAAATGTGTGTGAATATGAAGAAGAACTTCTTGTTAGCGATTTAGAAAAGGGCAATAGATTAGAAAAAACTGGTCAACTCAAAACTAAGGCAGAAGTCTTACATGCTGAAACTAATGCTATTGCCAAAGTAGCACAAAGCACAGAGAGCAGCAAAGATAGCACACTATTCTGTACCCATGCACCCTGTATTGAATGTGCCAAATTGATTTACCAGAGCGGTATTACTACGCTATACTATAAGCATCAATATCGTGATGATAGTGGGATCAAGTTTTTACAATTGAGCGGAGTCAATGTCCACCAACATAACATTGAATAAATTTGGATATCGTTGTGATATCGCCATACCCTATGGACATTTGCAACCTGTGATTGAATGGTGTCAGAATAATATTGTTTATAATTGGCAGTATAAAGTATTGAATGAAGCGGGCAGTAGCCCAGGATTTTATCAATTTATATTTGATAGTGAAACAGATTATGTTAACTTTCTATTGTGGAAGAAATGAAATATTATATTTTTTATAGGGAAGATAACAATTTTGATGATGTTTTATCTGATAAGAGTATCAAAAAATTGTTTAATTTTAAAATTAAATATAATCAATATTTGATATTAGGCGGGGAAGATATACCTGAAGATTTGCAAAGTTATATTATGTTAAAATACGGTGATGATATTAAAGAAAACAGTAATGTTTTTGTTGACCGCAAACCCGTTCCTTTTGTTGACTATATACCCGACCGTGATTGCCCAAAAAAGTTTAAATAACTATAAATATTTTTATGAAAATTATTGAATTATTACTTGAAGAAGAAAATAATCCTAAAAAGATGCCGCATCTATACCTAGATATGGACGGCGTACAGGCTGACTTTTTCGGTGCTTGGAGTAAGAAAAGTGGTGTAGATCACTGGAAAGCTATAGGTGATAAAGAAGCAGAAATTGAAGAATTAGCAAATAGCAGCGCCAAACAAGTATACGACTTTTTCTATGACCTCGAACCGTTAACTGGAGGTATGGAAGTCATTAAATGGTTACGTGCTAATGACATACCTTATACTGTATTGAGTGCCCCACTACGAGGTCCATATAAGGAAGCAAGCGTAAAAGCAAAAAAAGATTGGTTAGATAAGTACCATCCGGGTAGCAGTGCTAATGCTATTTTTACTGATCAGAAGTACAAACATGCTATGGACGGGGGTAGACCAAACGTGTTAGTAGATGATTTCGGCAAGTATCTAAGTGCTTGGAACGGGGCAGGTGGTATAGCAGTAAAGCATGAAGATCAATATGAAGATAGTGAAACGGGTAAACATACTATTGAAAAACTTGAAAAGATTTACCAACCCTATTTGAATAAATAGTAGTATACTATAGGACTTATTTTATGTCAGATATGCGCAATCTACTAAACCTAATAAACGAATTAAGCACAGAAGAAAACCTATATGAGGTTTATGATCAATTTGACCTAGAACTTGACGAAGAAACACTTATTGAAGCCGGTATCATAGAGTTACTTGAAGATGGTATACTCATTGAGTGTGATGATGTTGCTGTAAGTTTGTTGGAAACTAAGGGCTTATTGGGTGAAGAAGAAGTAGATGAAAGCGGATTACAGGCCTATCTTGGTAAAAAGAAGTATGGCGAAAAGGGCATGAAAGCGCTACAGCAAGCAGGTCGTGATGGTGCTAGCAAAGAAAAGATGGCAAAAATTCGCGCACAGCATGATAAGTTAGATGAAGAAGGTGTAGCGGAAGACCTTGATGAAGCAAAATATCGCGGACGCGAAGTACCACTTGGTAAAAAGATGCCCGGTGACGTTAAAAAGTCAAAAGTATATGTACGCAAGCCAAATGGTAACGTAGTTAAAGTTGAGTTTGGTGATAAGAATATGCGTATCAAAAAGAACAATCCAGCACGTAGAAAGAGTTTCCGTGCAAGACATAACTGCAAAAATCCCGGTCCACGTTGGAAGGCACGTTATTGGAGTTGCCGCGCTTGGTAATACGCCCAAATATGTTGCATACTAACTACAGTTATTTTAAAATTTAGTATGTCAAAAAATAATCCAGGCGAAAGTGATGTACGTTATGAAGTCATCACACAAGAAGATCCCGAATCAGGCGATATTATAATTCCTATTCCTGAACCTGTACTAAAAAAGATGGGTTGGAAAGAAGGGGATGATGTTGAAGTTGGTGTAAATCCTGATGGAACTTTATTTTTAAAGAAAAAATAATATGGATGATAAAGAAATCAAAATTGACCTAAAATGGTTTGATGATTTACTAGATAGTATGAATAGTAATCAACTTAGTTTGTTTGACGATAATAATTCTATCACTAATACCGGGGCATCTACTATATCACATACAGCCGGTAATATTTGGCCATACTCTATAACAGGAACTTCTGGCACCGTGACACCTTTAGGCACCAATGGCATAGGTAGCCTTACACTTAATAATGGTACTGGCTGGGATACTTGGAGAGTTGATGCAGGTAATCCAGGACTACATGTAAAAGGCGATGCTGAGTTTGAAGGTGATGTAAAAATCAAAGGCAAAAGCATTACCGAAACCTTAGATAAGATTGAACAACGATTAGGGATATTACATCCCAATGAACAATTAGAAGAAAAGTGGGAAGAACTTAAGAAATTAGGCGATATGTATCGCGCATTAGAAAAAGATATTCTTGAAAAAGAACAGATTTGGAATACACTTAAAAAATAAGAGGAGATTATAAAACAATTATATGGCTAAAGAAGGCGGAATCAGGATTGAAGGCGAGGTAACAGACGTATTACCTAACGCTATGTTCAAAGTTAAACTACAAACAGGTACAACTGTATTAGGTTATATCTCAGGCAAAATGCGTCAACATGAAATTAGAATCTTAGACGGTGACCGTGTTGAGATTGAAATGAGTCCTTATGATCTAAGTAAAGGAAGAATTACAAGGCGTATGTAATGATTAGGTTCGTTAATGATTTTTTAAGTATAGGTCTTCCCTATACAGAATCACCGCCGGATCCTATTGTCCGTAAATATAATTCTAATGGTCATAGGTCTAAAGATATAAAAGACTTAAAGTTAGATAATTATATTTTATTTGCAGGTTGTAGCCATACAGAAGGATATGGATTAGAAATAGAAGAAGTATATCCCCACCATGTTTCATCCGCATTAAATATGGATTATTATAATTTGGGGGTAGGTGGAAGCGGATGTGATGTCATGTTCTATAATCTTATGACATGGCTTTTTAAATATCAACATAAGCCTAAATTAATTGTATTACAATGGTCTTTCCCATTAAGGTTTGCTAGAATGCACGATGATGGTGACCCCGAGCATGTTCAAACTGAAGGATCTTGGAGCGAAGATAAACAGGCATCGTTTGCAATTACCGGTGAGCGGATAGGTTATTTTCCCCTAAGAACCAGATTATATTATAATATTACCAAACAATTAAATATTCCTGTGGTAAATATTACTTTTAACCATTTTAACATCAAATCTGTTAAAGATTTTATATCAATGCAAGAACACGACAAAGCCAGGGATGGGATGCATTTAGGACCACTCTCACATAAAAGTTTAGCACATAATATAGTAAATCACATACAAAGTAATAACCTATTAGTCTAACCGCTTTTTTAGATAAATATCTAAATGTTAGACTTTATTCCATTGCTTGAAGGGAAAGCCTCTGATATCAGTATAAATCCGCTCAAATTCACAAGGGCTGATGTCAAGCCCGTGATGAGTGACGATACCCTTGAATTACACTATAATAAGTTAGCAAAAGGATATGCCAAGCGATATAATGATCGTATCGGCGACAGAGATTTCAACTATGCGGGTGTATTCCTGCATAATATATGGTTCGATCAGTTCCGTGAAACTAGAATCATCAATAAGCCTAATGGTCCCATAGCAAGTTTTATAGAAAAGCATTATGGAACTTATGGCGAGTTCCAAACAAAATTTGAAGAAGAAGCCATGAAGATACAGGGCAGTGGCTGGATTTATCTCAGCACTAAAGGTGATATCAAAACAATAGTCAATCACGAAGTTCGTGACGATATACTTTTGTTGGTAGACTGGTGGGAACATGCCTGGATACTTGATTATGGATCTGATAAGAAAGAATATCTAAAACAATTATGGAAGATCATAGACTGGAATAAGATGAGTACACGCTGGGGTCAAAGTCTATGAGAGCAAAAGAATTTACAAAAGGTGTGGCGGAATCATTATTGAATGAAAATGTTACAGAGTTGTATCACGGTACATTGGCAAAGAATGTCCCGTCAATTCTGGCTAATGGCTTGAATCCAACTGTTGGCGAATTTACCAGAAGCATATACGCAAACAAAGCGAAGCCTTTGGTGTTTGCTGCTGACGCGAGTGGTAGCAGAGGGGTCTACTGTTCTCTGGTGGGACAAATGCACGCAAAGTTGGGTATCACTGCATATCCACCATCTGCTGAAGATGTAGCTAAACATTGTGCAATATTAGTTATATCCAAGGATGTTGGCAAATTTAGACAGTATAATTCTACACGCAGATCGGGAAGTAAAGAGCCAACGGATTACACTAGCCAAGAAACTATACACATCGACAGGGTAATCACAGGGAAAGAACTACTACAATGGATCAAAACACATAACGCTGATCGTGGCGAAATGTGTCCAATTGATAATCAGCAAGGTGTGGCGGAAGGCAACGAACCTACATTCAATCAGCCAAGACGCCAATTGAATATTCCCGAGTTAATCAAGCGTGGGGCGATATTTGTTACGCACCCCCATGGTCCCAATGGATGGGAAACCGATAGGCCAGACTGGGACTTCTCTCTAATCACATTACAAAATGTTTTACAAAAAAGTCCTGATTGGGTAGTTGATTATAAAAAATATATCAACAAAGATAAGAAACTTACACAAAATTTTATCAATAAACTCAGCGATCAAAAGTACCAACAAATATTATGGAGCATACAAAAATTAGGCATCCCAGATAATGTTGCGTTTTTAGACCAGCAGGGTGTGACAGAGGCACCACTTCCACCTGATTGGGATCCTGAAAAACTAAACTTGCGTCAGACTTTCAAAAATCGTATAAAGTATGCTGTGTCAAAAGCACAGAGGATCGGTGCGGGTAGTAGCCGTGTTGCTTTCATCATACCTTATGAAGGTCGCAATACTGTATTAAAAGTAGCAAAGAATCTAAAAGGTCTAGCGCAGAACGAAGCAGAGATACAAATACTAGATGATTGGGTAATAGGTAAATCAGATATTGTTATTCCCTTGATTGACTATGATAAAGATAATAATCGTCCAGTATGGTTACAGACTGAAATGGCAAGTCAAATCTCTATGAGACCCTTATTACAATTATTGCATACCCCAACATTATGGTTTTTAACTGACGCAATAAAATATAGATTAAGTTTACCTGATAAACCTAGATATCTTAATAAGCCCGCAGACTTAAAAGAAAAGTATTTTGATCCTAAAATGTGGACTTATGGTGGAAAACCGAGTGAACAAAGCTTTGAAATGTTTAATGAGTATGTAGATAAACTATCAGAACTTAAAGATTCAAGTCAGATTGAATTAGGAGATTTACAAAATAATCTAAATTGGGGTCAGTTTATGGGCAGACCTGTAGTTATAGATTTAGGCCTATCTAGCGAAGTTTGGAGTAAATATTACATACTAAAATGATTAATTTAACAGAATCAGCACAGAAAAAACTCTGTGATATCGTCAAAAAAGAAAACAATCCTAACATGCGTGTACGTATGTTCGTTTCCGGTGGCGGATGCAGCGGTATGCAATATGGATTTGAAATAGTAGAAGATAAAAGTGACGATGATTGGGAATTTCCTGCATTAGAAACTACTGTTTTGGTGGATCCTATCAGTATGCAGTATGTTGAAGGTATCACAGTAGATTACAAAGACGATATACAGGGCGCACGTTTTGTAATGAATAATCCTAAGGCCCAAACAACTTGCGGGTGCGGAAGTTCATTTAGTCCATACTGATAAATACATTATCAGGGTGTAAGTATGGCTATTTCTGGAAATCTACTAATAAATATCGGTTTGCCTAATGAGAGTCAAGGAAGTGACTCTCTATACTCGGCATTCAACAAAATAAACACTAATTTTAACATTTTATTCGGCAATGCCAGTAAAGTGGTAGCAGGAAACGGCATTGCTGTCGTTAATAACGCCGGTAATACAGTTGTTTCTGCTAACTTATTAGCAGGTGACGGAATAGCATTAGATAATGTAAACGGCGCTATAAGAATTACAAACACCGGTGGTGGTAATGGAGGAGGTAGTAGCAATATAGTAGGCATACTACCCGGAAATGGTATACTTATAAATGGTAGTAATAGTGTAGGAGCATTTAGCGGCTGTGTTAATGTTGCTTTAAGCAACAGCGGTGTGAATGCACAATCTTATATAAATCCAACAATCACAGTAGACCAATTTGGTAGAATCGTATCAGCCTCAAATAATCTTGTAACTGGCACTGTTACCAGCGTAGGGCTAACACCCGGTCAAGGTATTTCAATCGCCGGCGGCCCTATTACTACTAGCGGATTAATTACAGTTACCAATACAGGTGTTACAAGTTTAACAGCAGGTGCAGGTGTTACATTATCAGGCTCAAATGGAGCAGTAACTATATCAGCGACCGGCGGAGGTGGCGGTAATGGTAGCGTAACTAGCGTAGGTGTTACGAGTAATACAGGTTTAGTGATTACTAATAGCCCTATAATTTCTTCTGGCAATATAGGTGTAAATCTTCCTAATAATCTAAGCATAGTAGGAAATGTAACTGCTAATAAATTTATAGGTAACGGAAGCGGGCTAACAGCTGTAAGTGTAGCAGTAGCAAATGTCACGGGTCTAGGTAATATAGCAACTTACAACTTAGATGGTAATGCAAGTAATGTATTACACGGTGACGGCACTTGGAGTGCGGATATTACTAATTATGGAAATAGTAATGTTGCTAATTATTTACCTACTTATACAGGCAATCTAACAGCCGGAAATGCAAATCTAGGTAATACTGCTAATGCTAACTATTTTGTCGGCAATGGATATTATTTGACAGGATTGAATTTGAGTAACGTAATAGCAAGTAATGCTAACTATGCAGCATTTGCCGGAAACGTGACGACAGCAAGCCAACCAAATATAACAACTGTAGGTACACTAACAAGTTTAGGTGTAAATGGTACGATTACTGGTGTAAATATCACTGCAAATACAGGTGTGTTCACGGGTAATGGTAGTGGGTTATCTGTTCTAAATGCAAGTAATATATCTTCTGGTACACTAGCGCAAAATAGATTGGCAAATGCAAGTTTGACTCTTGGTAGTACTTCACTAACGTTAGGTGCTACAACTACTACTGTAGCAGGTCTATCTAGCGTCACATCAACAACATTTGTTGGTGCGTTGACTGGTGCAGCAACAACTGCTGGTACTGTAACAACTGCGGCTCAACCTAATATCACTAGTGTTGGTACTTTATCATCACTTGCAGTAACAGGTAACATCAGTGCAGGTAATGTGAGTGCAACAACATTCACTGGTGCATTGACTGGTGCAGCAACTACAGCAGGTACAGTAACAACGGCAGCACAGCCAAATATCACATCAGTTGGTACATTAACCGGTCTTGGCGTAAATGGCACGATCACTGCTGTAAACATCACAGCAAACACAGGCGTGTTTACTGGTAATGGTAGTGGCTTGAGTGCAATTGATGGCGCAAACATAACAGGCACTGTAGCAAATGCTACCCATTCAAGCACAGCGAATACTGTAACAACGGCAGCACAGCCGAATATTACCAGTGTCGGTACACTATCATCGCTAAGTGTTACCGGTAATGTTACATCTAATATAGTAAAAACAACAGCAGTACTATTTTCTGCCTTACCTTTAGCATCAACTGCAGGTGCTGGTTCTAGATCATTTATTACAGATGGCAATTTAGCAATGTCGGGGAATTTTGGTTCTTTAGTCACAGGTGGTGCTGGTAATAGTGTACCAGTTATAAGTGATGGCACTAACTGGCGTATAGGATAACTTAGATGGCAAATATAAAAATATCACAACTTCCTAATATTAATGGTAATCTTACAAAAGATTCTTTGTTGCCTATCGTCAGCACTAACGGCACATACATAACAGATAAAGTAAATGTATCAAATCTTGCAAATTTTATATTAGGACAAAGTGGCAATCTTTTTGTTAGCGCAAACATTTCAAATCTTTCATATAATGTTATCAACGCCGCTCAACCAAACATCACAAGTGTAGGTACATTGACAGGCCTAAACGTAGTAGGTACTAGTAACATTGGTTATCCAAACAATGTTGTCATATTAGGTGGCACAGCAGGACAAGTTCTTGCTACATTTGGCGACGGTAGTTTAGGTTGGATTGATCAGATAGGAGCCACTGGTGCTACTGGTCCGCAAGGTGACAAGTATGCTACTGAAAGCACAAGCAATCTAACTATATCTACTGGCAATATAACATTGACAGTAGATACAGGACTCGCATATACAGTTGGTCAAGACATCACAGTTAGCCACGATGCTAATAATTACATGGCCGGTCCTATATTGACATATGACAGTGCCAACGGTGAACTAATATTTGATAGCATCACAGTGTCAGGTACTGGAAGTTATGATATATGGTATGTGAACTTAGATGGAGCAGTAGGTGCTATAGGTGCTACTGGCAGTACGGGTCCTGAAGGAGCGACTGGCCCAGAAGGCGCAACAGGTGCTACTGGTATACAGGGACTTGCGGGTGCAACTGGTGCTACTGGAATCTTTAGTGGTGTATTAGAAGCAAACATAGATGCAAATGGTTTCAGTGTTGTCAATGCAAACATTGTCAATGCTAACTATCTATTAGGTGATGGTAGCAACATAACAAACATCAAT
>Ga0222713_10001199_pt1 | contig 29539 bp, 26 predicted proteins | sample C33_649DmetaG_FD_165061 | JGI IMG/M metagenome (GOLD analysis project Ga0222713, IMG submission 165061) | Estuarine water microbial communities from San Francisco Bay, California, United States - C33_649D | ecosystem: Environmental > Aquatic > Marine > Unclassified | place: USA: California... | reverse complement strand
CGCGGTGAGCATTGATGAGCTCTGCGCCCGGGCCGACGCGGAGGAGGATGGCGTGCCGCGCTGCAACTGCGGGTTCCAGATGAAGAGCGGGGTTGTGCTGTTCGGCGAGCAGCTGCCCATGGAGGCCATCGAGGCCGCATACGACGCCGCTGAGCGCGCGGACGTGATGCTGGTGATCGGCTCGAGCCTGCAGGTGACGCCGGTGAGCCAGCTTCCGGGGGTGGTGCTCTCTCGCGGCGGCCGCCTGGCGATCCTCACCGAGAGCGAGACCGACTACGACCACCGCTGCACGGTGAGGATCCACGAGAAGGCCGGCCCCACCATGACGGCGGTGCTCGCCGCACTCGGCGCCTAGGACCCCGGTGTCAGGCACTTAACCGAACGTGTTCGGTTAAGTGCCTGACACCGGGGTTGGGCCCTACTGGCGCACGTAGACGTGCACCAGGTCCATCTCGGTGCGCGTCGGGGGGCCCGTGATGAGGTCCTCGATGCTGTCCATGAACGCAGCGAACGACGCCAGGCTGTTGGCGTCTGCCCCCGACTGCCAGTTGTCGAACACGCCGATACCACGCAGGGTGCCGCTCGCCGGGTCACCGGTGATCAGCGCGAACTCCTCATCGGGGATCGACTGCACGAAGGCGTCGGCGAAGGCGATGTACTTCTCCTTCACCTCGTCGTAGTGGCCGGGCTTGGCCTGGAGGGTGAACTCGATCACTGCCGGCATGGAAGCCTCCTGCGGTGGGGTTGACGGGTGGACTCTGCCGAAGAGGTGATGGTCACGGCCCCCTCAGGCCAGGCCCGGGGCGCTGTCGTCCAGTGCTCGCACGCTCGGGGTGGCCAGCACCAGTGCCACGTTCGCGAACACCGCAGCCACGGCCAGCCACATGATTCCCGACAGGCCGATGCCGGCGATGATGCCGCCGGCAATCGCGAAGCCGATGGGCTGGCATACCTGGCTTCCCAGGGCACGGAACGACCCCACGCGCGAGCGCAGGTCGGGGGTCACCTGCCGGGTGATGGTGGTCTCGAGGAGGCTCCCGGAGATGATGATGACCGTGCCGCCTACCCATGCGCACGCCGCGATGACCGCGGTGGGCGCCGGCACCGAGAGGGCGATGAACGTGCCGACGAAGGGCAATGTCACGGCGTAGGCCAGCACGAGCGGGCGCCGTGGCTTGAGGCGGGCGACGATCAACCCACCGGTGACGAAGCCCAGGCCGAACGCCGACACGATCGCCGCATAGGACGTGGCGCCGTCGAGGTACTCCTCGGCCACGAGCGGGCCCGCCACGAAGATCGCCGGCATCACGAGCAGGGCGTAGAACGACTCGCCCACCACGACGACCACGAGCCATGACCGACGCCGGAAGGCATCCCAGCCCTCACGCAGGTCGGCGACGAACGACCGGCCCGCCTGGGCCAGCGCCACCGGACGGAACCGCGCGAAGGCGAGCAGCACGATCGCCACCGCGAAGGTGGCGGCGTCGAGGGCGATCGCACCGGCCGGTGAGATGAGCGCCACCGCAGTGCCGCCGAGGATTCCCCCGGCCAGCATCCCGACCGCCGGGGTCATGGCGATGAGCCCATAGGCCTCCTGCAGGCGCTCGGGCGACACCGACTGCGGGAGGATTCCCGAGAGCGCCGGGCGGAAGAACGCCTCTGCCGTGCCGTACACGAAGGTGATGGCCACGATGGCCGGGACTCCTCCCACCCCGAGAAGGAGGATGGCGGCGAACGCGGCCTGGCACCCCGCGCGCACGGCGTCGCTGGCGATCATCACCGTGCGGCGCGACATGCGGTCGGACCACACCCCGCCCACCAGCAGGAACAGCACGAGCGGAACCGCACGGGCTCCGAGAACCAGGCCGATGTCCCCAGCCCCGCCGCCCAGGGCGATGATCGCGAATGGCACCGCGACCGACGCCACGGTGTCTCCCACGGCGCTGAGCAACTGCGACGTGAACAACAGGCGGAATGACTGCTCGCGCAGGCATCCGACGCCGGGTAGCGCGAGGGCGGGCATCGTCACCACCCTAGCCCGCGCGCCGCATGGAGCGACGCGCGGGCCGGGGAGACGATGCGGCCGTCAGGCCATCGACGGACGCGCGGCCTCGAGCACCTTCCGGCGCAACCAGAGGATCGGGTAGATCGTCCAGACGACCGCGAGCAACACGGCCAACTGGATGACCTTGGCCTTCACCTCGGGAGCGCGCTGGTTGGCGGCCCTGACGACCTCCGACAGCAGCACCCAGAGCAGCCAGGCGATGGCCTCCTTGGTGGCCCCGGCGAGCAGCGCCAGGTCGAGCAGCACGAGCGGGGTGGTGAAGATCCAGTCCACGTAGCGGGCCCAGTAGAAGGGCTCGGCCATGTCCTGACCCTCCCAAAGGATCGGGAAGTACCCCTGCTCGAGCGCCATCGCCAGATAAGCAATGGCGGCGATGCCGACGATGAAGAACGTGGTGGTCTGGAACCATCGGTGGCCCGGCCTTTCGCGCGCCGCCATGAAGAGGAAGGCAAGGGCGCCGAGCGCCATGCCGCTGGTGCCGATCCAGAGCCAGATCTGGATGGCGTCTCAGGGCTCAACCATGAGCAGCCCCTCGTGGGTTGAGTGCGGCAGGAACGGACAACCTGAACAACGTGTCCACAGTCTGTACAGGTTGCTTCCACACCCTCGGCCCAGAACCATGGCTGTCATGCGGATCCCGCGCGCCGCTCTGCCTGTGGATAACTCCACACCCAACCGAATGAGTCCGGCGAAATCCCCGCAATCAGGCCAGGTTTGCCAGCCAGGCTGATGCCAGGTCGGACACCACGTCCACGCACCCGGTGAACACGTGGTCGGCCTGCGTCACCACGTCGAGCAGCACATCGTGGTTGCCGGCCGCGGCTGCCGTGCTCAGCAGGTCGTAGCCCTCCCCCGGCTGGATGAGGTGGTCGTTGCCCGCCTGCAGGATCGCGATGGGCACGCGCACCTTGCCGATCTGGTCGCGGCTCACGGCATGGGGCGACTCCGGCCCGCGCGACGACCACCATGTGGCATAGGTCCAGATCTCGCCATTCTCGGGCGTGGGCCGCGGACCGTTGGCGCGCATCACCGTGAAGATGCGATCGCCCGGCGGGTCGTCGGGGTCCTCCGCCACGATCGGCCGCGCGTAGTCGGCCACCTCCTCGTACGAGGGCGTGGCGCCGTAGCGCTGCCACCTCAGGCGCAGCGCCTCGGGCAGCGACGCCGGGTGCGCGATGGTGAGCAGCCCCACCACCTCGGGCGCGTCGGTGTTGGCGATGAAGTTGGTGCACACCGTGCTGCCCATGCTGTAGCCCAGCAGCACCACGCGGTCGAATCCGTTGGCGCGCGCCACCTCGAGCGCGGCGTCGAGGTCGAGCGGCGTCTTGTGGAACAGCCCACCACCGAAGAAGGGGCCGTAGTTGGCCAGCCGCGTGTTGATGGTCATCACCGGGAAGCCATCCTCGGCCAGCTCGAACGCCACGCGACGCGGCACGCCCGTGAGGTAGTTACCCACCGACCCGTGCACCACGATCACCAGCAGGCGCCGGAATGCCGGGTCGCCGAAGCGCGGACGCAGCAGAAGTCCGTCCCATTCGTGGCCGTCGGCCGGCTTCAGCGTGACAAGCCGCGTGGAGATCTCGCGGTCGTCGCGCCCGAAGGCCGGCCGGCGCCGGATGCGGTGCGCCTGCCCCGCGCGCGGCGCCCCCTCACGCCCGCGCCCGCCGCCGCGCCGCGTACTCACGCGATCTCCCTCAGGAACGCCGCGATGGCGTCCACCAGAAGGATCTCCTGCCCCTTGTAGAAGTGCGTGGCCCCCGGCACCCACGCCACGTGCACGCGCTCATTGCCCGAGTCCCTCATCAGGTCGGCCTGCCGCTGGGCCTCCTCGGGCGCAACCACGTCGTCGGCGTCGCCCTGGGTGAAGAGGGCCGGCACCGTCACGTGCGGCAGCTGCCGGTACGCCTGCGCGGCGTGGGCCTCGGGGCCGCGCGAGTGCCACCAGGTTCGATAGGTGTACACCTCGCTGTCCTTCGGACGGCGCGTGGGGCCGCGGCTCTGCTCAATCACGAACAGCCGGTCGTCGGCCGGGCTGTCGGGGGTGCCCTCCCCCACCACCTCGGTCAGGCGCGCGACGATCTCGTCGTAGGTGGGATCGGCGCCCCAATGGCGGCTGCGCTGCTCGAGCGACTCCGGCAGCCCCCACGGCCCCGAGATGGAGATGAGCCCGCGCACCGCGTGGAACGGGTGCGTGGCCACGTACCGCGCCGCGAGCGTGGCGCCGCTGGAGTAGCCGCACACCACCACGTGGTCGTAACCCTGCACCTGCAGCCAACTCCAGGCAGCGGCGATATCGCGAACGGCATCGTCGAAGATCGCCTTGCCGAACAGCTGCCCCACGTTGCCCATGCGGGTCTCCACCACCAACGTGGGAAACCCCAGGCGCGCGATGCGCCCCGGGAGGAACCGCAGGGTGCCCACGAGGAAATTGCCCATGATCCCGTGCACGTGGATCACCGCGGTGCGCCGCCCGGTGGCCCGCTCGCGCACACGGGTGGGCCGGTCGTCGATGTGCAGCAGGGCGTCGTGCACCTCGCCATCCTCGGCGGTGATGGTGGCGAGGATGCGCTCGACCGCCATGGCCTACGCCACGTCGATGAAGCCCGGGTCCACCTGCTCCACGTCGCCGAACGGCATCTGCAGGAAGCGCGAGCCGATGCTGCGGAACGCCGCCGGGTCGCCCGAGCATGCGAAGCGGTAGTCGCCCTCGCCGCCGGGCCTCAGCATGCCCTGGCGTTCGAGGGTGACGGCGATCTCGCGCGCGATCTCCTCGCCCGACGAGATGAGCACGGCATCGGCCGGCACGTTGCGCCGGATGAGCTTCTCCACCATCGGATAGTGCGTGCAGCCGAGGATCACCGTGTCCACCCGCGCGGTGCGAAGCGGCGCGGTGTAGTCGCGCACCATCTCCACGATCTCCTCGTCGTAGGGGCTGTCGCGCTGGATCGCCGATGCCAGCCCCGGGCACGCCACGGCCGTCACCTCCGCGCCGGCGTCATGCGCGATGATCATCCGCTGGTACGAGCCTGATGCCACCGTGGCCTCGGTGGCCAGCAGCCCGATGCGCCGCGAGCGGCTCGATTGCACCGCCGCCTGGCTCTCGGCGGTCATCACCCCCATCACCGGCACGTCAAAGCGCGTCTGCAGGTGCGCGAGCGCCGCAGCGGTAGCTGTGTTGCACGCAACCACGATCAACTTGGCGCCCTGCCCCACCAGCCAGCGCGCGATGGCCTCCGACCGCCCGCGCAGCTGCTCGGGCGACTTGTCGCCGTACGGGAACCAGTCGGTGTCACCGAAGTACACGAAGTGCTCCGGGGGCAGGCGGGCGAGGCACTCGTCGAGCACCGTGAGGCCACCCACGCCGGAGTCAAACACGCCGATCGGGCTGTCGGGCGATGCGTCCATCACCCATAACCCTACGGGGCGCCCCGGCCCGAGGGTGCCCCGCCCACGTGCAGGGGCGCGCTGCACCGGCGTTACGATGGATCCATGAGCCACCCGCCCGCGCTCGGCATCGGCGACACCGCCCCGGGATTCACCCTGCCCCTCACCGATGGGCGCACGGTCGACCTCGCCGACCTCCCCGGCGCGCAGGCCATCGCCGTGGTCTTCTGGTGCAACCACTGCCCCTATGTGAATGCCTGGCTCGGGCGACTGAATGACCTGGCCGAGGAGCTCGCCGACCGCGGCCTGGTGGTGATCTGCATCAACAGCAACGACGCCGTCGCCTACCCGGCCGACTCGTTCGACGCCATGGTGGAGAAGGTGCGCCAGACCGGCACCGTGTTCCGCTACGCGCACGACGCGATGCAGGAGGTCGCACGGGCGTATGGCGCGGAGCGCACTCCCGAGGTGTTCCTGCTCGACGCCGACAGGCAACTGCGCTACCGCGGCGCCATCGACGACTCGTGGCAGCCCGAGGGCGTGACCGCCCACTGGCTGCGCGATGCCGCCCTGGCCGTGATGCGCGGGCAGGATGTCGCCGCCGCCGAGACGCCCGCCGTGGGCTGCTCGGTGAAGTGGCGCCGCTGAGACCGGCCGACATGGCGGAGCGCAAGCGCCTCATCCTGCTTCTCGCGTGCCTGGGCAACTTCATGGTGGTGCTCGACGTCGCGGTGGTCAACGTGGCGCTGCCCGCCATGCGCGCCGACCTGGGCTTCAGCGCCACCGGGCTGCAGTGGGTCGTGAACGCCTACACCCTCACCTACGCGGGGTTCCTGCTGCTCGGCGGCCGCACGGCAGATCTCTTCGGGCGGCGCCGGATGTTCCTCGTGGCGCTGCTGGTGTTCACCGCGGCATCGCTGGTGTGCGGACTCGCCCCCACTTCGGGCACGCTCATCGCGGCACGCGCCATCCAGGGCCTCGGCGCGGCGATCCTCGCGCCGGTCACGCTCACCATCATCACCATCACGTTCACCCAGCCACGCGAGCGCGCCTATGCGCTCGGCTGGTGGGGGGCATCGCTCGCCAGCGGGGGCGCGGCGGGGGTGCTGGTCGGGGGGATCCTCACCGACCTCCTCTCGTGGCGCTGGATCTTCCTCATCAACCTGCCGGTGGGAGTGCTGGGGGTCATCGCCGCCCGCGCCCTGCTCAGGGAGAGCCGCGCCGACACCCGCGACCGCAGCCTCGACATCGGCGGTGCGGTGACAGTCACGCTCGGGCTTACCGCCCTGGTGTTCGGGGTGGTGCAGAGCGAGACCCATGGATGGGCGTCGGCGTGGACGGCGGTGCCGCTCGCAGCGTCGGTGGTGCTCATCGCGCTCTTCGCCGTCATCGAGCTGAAGGTGGCGCGCGCGCCCATCGCGCCGCTGCGCATCTTCCGATCGCGCGCGCTCACGGCGTCGAACATCGCAATGTTCTGCGTGGGCGCGTCGATGTTCGCCATGTGGTACTTCGTGTCGCTCTACCTGCAGCTGGTGCTCGGCCAGAGCCCCCTCATCGCGGGCCTGAGCTTCATCCCTGCCGCCCTGGCGATCATCGCGGCCTCGCAGGCGGGCGGACGGCTCGTGCCGCGCTTCGGGCCGCGCCCCCTGCTGGTGGCGGCCGGGCTGATGATCTCGTCGGCGCTCTTCTGGATGTCCGGCCTGAGCGCCGACGGCTCGTACGTGACCGACATACTCGGGCCCATCATCCTTGTGTCGATCGGGCTCGGGCTGGCGTTCCCGCCGAGCACCTGGGCGGCCACCGCGGGCGTTGCGCCGCACGAGGCCGGCCTGGCATCGGGGCTCATCAACAGCAACCGGCAGATCGGCGGCGCCGTGGGCCTCGGGGTGCTGGCCACCATCGCGGCCACGCACAGCGCCACGCTGGCCACCGATGAGCCACAGCTCTCAGCCCTGGCCGGGGGCTACTCGCTGGCGCTCGTGGTGGCGGGCTTCGTGGCCCTGGGCGCGGTTGCGGCCGCCTTCGCCATCCCCCGCTCCCGGCCGGCGCCCACCGTGGCCGCCACGGTGGAACCTGGGGGCGCCTAGCCCCTAGCCCCTAGCCCCTAGCCGGCGTCGGCGTCGGCGTCGGCGAGGCGGCGGTAGCCGCCCTGCCACCAGGCGAGCGGCGTGCCGTCGGTCGCCTCGGCCTGCAGAACGCGGCCGATGAGGATCGAGTGGTCACCACCGGCGACCACCTCATGCCGCTCGCACGCGAGGCGCGCAAGGCACCCCGGCAGCAGCGGCGCCCCGAGCGGGCCCTCCTGCACCTCGAGCCCCGCGAAGCGGTCCTCGCGCTTGAACGCGAAGGTGTTCGACACCTCCTCCTGAGTGGCATCGAGAATGTGCACGCCGAATCCGTCGGCCTGCACGAGGTGGTCGTGGTGGTACGAGGCCTGCCCGACGCACACCAGCACCAGCGGGGGGTGCAGCGACAACGACGAGAACGCCGACGCCGTGAGGCCGACCGGGCCGTCGGGGCCCTGCGCGGTGACCACCGTGATGCCGCTGGCCCAGCTACCGAGGGCCGCCTTGAAGTCGTCCGGCTCCACGCCGGGAAGATGCGAGTTCGCCATGCCGTGACTGTATCCCGCGATGGGCCTGTACCGTTTCCCCATGAGCCAGACGTCCCCCGGCGACGATCCACGCATCCCCGGCCGCCTCCGGCATCCGGTGGTGTGGATCGTCATCGTTGCGGTGCTCACGGCGATCCTCGCCTGGATCGTGCTGACCATCACTGCCGACGCCCGCGCGGATGAGCGACAGGACGCCCTCGCGCCCTTCTACCAACCCCCGGACCCGCTTCCCGACGTCACGCCGGGGACCATTCTCAGGTCCGAGCCGCTGGGCATCGCCGTGCCGGGGGGCAGCGCCCTGCGCATCCTCTACATGTCGCAGCGCGGCGACGGCACGCCGAGGGTGGCGAGCGGAATGGTGTTCGTGCCCGACCGCCCCGCGCCGTCGGCGGGGCGCCCGGTCGTCGCCTGGGCCCACGGCACGATCGGCCTGGGCGACCAGTGCGCGCCGTCACGGCTTCCCGCCCCGATCACCAAGATCCCGTGGGTCGCGCAGATGATGTCGCTCGGGTGGGTGGTCACGGCCACCGACTACGCCGGGCTCGGCACGCCCGGCGAGTCCGGGTACCTCGTGGGCGCCGAGGAGGCCCGCGACGTCATCAACTCCGTCCGCGCCGCGCGGAACGTGGCCCGCGCGCGCGCAGGCGCGCGGTGGATCGTCTGGGGCCACTCCCAGGGCGGCCACAGCGCGCTCGCCACCGCGCACCTCGCCCCCTCGTACGCACCCGAGTTGCCTCTGATCGGCGTCGCGGCCGCGGCCCCGGCCGCCCAGTTGCCGATGCTGATGAACCTCGAATGGGACACCGCGAACGCGTGGGTGATCGGCAGTGACGTCGCGGGCACGTGGCCTGCGTTCTATCCCGAACTGACGCGCGCGCAGGTGCTGACCGCCAATGGCGAGAACCACTGGCAGGACATTCTCGACGACTGCATCGAGGCGGCGGGCCTCGTCGCGCTCTTCCGCCAGGACGTCCTCGGGCAGAACTTCTTCCGGGCGAGCCCATGGGACGTCCCGGCGTGGCGCCGACGCATCGCCGAGAACGCCTCGGTGCCCCCGCCCGCGGGGGTACCGCTGTTCATCGGCCAGAGCACCACGGATCAGGTCGTGCTGCCCTCCACGACGGCCGCGGTAGTGAAGGACTGGTGCGCGGGCGGATCACGCATCGCAACGATGTGGATCAGCGATGTGACGCACCAGCAGACGGCCATCACCATCGGTCCATCGGCCATCCAATGGATGGCGCAGGCATGGCGGAATGGCGCCATGCCCGACAGTTGCGGGCTCCCACTCCCCGTGGCCCCGGCCACCCCGCCGGCAACCTGAGCGGCGGCGCGCCCGGGACGATTGCCCAGGGCGCGCGCGGGAGGGGAGGCATCACGCCGGGCGCGAGATGCGCGCCCGGCGTGGCCTACCTATTCGACAGGGCCATCCTCGATGGCCGCGCCCGGCTTCCCGGGGTTGATGATTAGGACGATGATGAGAGCGATCAGCGGCACGAACACCGCGAGGATTCCGAACCCCAGCACGCTGCGGTTCTTCTGGTTCGCGATGCCCATCGTGATGAAGATCAACGCGATGTAGACGATGATCGCAATGATGTAAAGGAAGATCATGGGTGGCACCTTACGCGTTCCCCCGGGCGCGTCCGGGAGGCGCTGATAGGTTTCCCCCACCGAACGCCCGCCGTGGGAGAGACCGGCTTCGAGCCGGCGCCGAAGGAGCAACCGCCCCGGAATCTCTCAGGCACAAGGGACCGTGGTGGGCGCGGTGACGCTGGAGAGAGGGTGCATCAGCACCCCGCCGATGGGGAAAGCCTCTTCACGAGGTGCATCTCTCAGGCAGATGGACAGCGGGGGCTCCGATCGCAGTCGAGCGAGGAGCACCATGGCCACCACCAGTCAGCGCACCGACCTTCAGGCCCTCGAGGCCCACGACGACTTCATCGGGCGCCACATCGGCCCGTCGTCCGACGACATCGCCCACATGCTGGGCGTGGTGGGCGCCGACTCGCTCGATGAACTGATCGACCAGACGGTGCCGGCGAGCATCCGCCTCGGCCGGCCGCTCGACCTGCCCGCCGCGGAGTCGGAGGCCGAGACCATCGCCCGCCTGCGCGAGATGGCCGGCCGCAACACGGTGATGCGCTCGATGATCGGCCTGGGCTACCACGGCACCATCACCCCGCCGGTGGTGCTGCGGAACATCCTCGAGAACCCCGCCTGGTACACGTCGTACACGCCCTACCAGCCCGAGATCTCGCAGGGGCGCCTCGAGGCGTTGCTCACCTTCCAGACCTTGGTGAGCGACCTGACCGGGCTCGAGTTGGCCAATGCCTCACTGCTCGACGAGGGAACGGCGGCGGCCGAGGCGATGACCATGGCGCAGCGGGCCGGGAAGAGCGACTCGCCGGTGTTCTTCGTCGACTCCGAGTGCCACCCCCAGACCATCGCGGTTGTGCAGACCCGCGCCGTGCCGCTGGGTATCGACGTGGTGGTGGGCGACCCGTTCGCCGACCTTCCGGACGCCATGTTCGGGGCACTGCTCGCCAGCCCGGCGTCCACCGGCGCGGTGCGCGACCTCGCGCCGGCCATCAGCCTCGTGCACGGCGCCGGCGGGCTGGCCATCGTGGTGGCCGACCCGCTCTCGATGGTGCTCGTCACCTCGCCCGGCGCCATGGGTGCCGACATCGCCGTGGGGTCGATGCAGCGCTTCGGCACTCCCATGGCATTCGGCGGTCCGCACGCCGGATTCATCGCCACGCACGAGCAGTACGCACGGTCACTGCCGGGCCGCCTCGTGGGGGTGTCCATCGATGCCGCGGGGCGCCCCGCGTTGCGCCTGGCGCTGCAGACCCGCGAGCAGCACATCCGCCGCGAGAAGGCCACGAGCAACGTGTGCACCGCGCAGGCGCTCCTGGCGATCACCAACGCCATGTACGCCTCGTGGCACGGGCCCGACGGCCTGCGCCGCATCGCCTCTCGCGTGCTGAGGCTCACGGGGATCCTGGCCCAGGGCCTGCGCGACGGCGGCGTGGAACTGGAGAGCGACACCTGGTTCGACACCATCACCGCGCGCGTGCCCGGCCGCGCCGCAGAGGTGCACCGCGCCGTGCGCGCCGAGGGAATCAACCTGCGCGAGATGGGCGACGACCGCATCGGGATGACGCTCGATGAGGTCACCACCCGGGCCGATGTGGAGGCCGTCTGGCGCGCCTTCGGCGTGCAGGCGTCGGTGGACGACCTCGACGCCGCGGCGCCCGAGGGCATCCCCTCCGCCCTGCTGCGCGACGACGCCATCCTGGGGCACCCGGTGTTCCACCGCTACCGCACCGAGACCGAGATGCTCCGCTACATCCGGAGGCTCTCCGACCGCGACCTGGCGCTCGACCGCACGATGATCCCCCTGGGCTCATGCACGATGAAGCTCAACGCCACCACCGAGATGGAGCCCATCACCTGGCCGGAGTTCGCGGCGATCCACCCGTTCGCGCCCGAGGACCAGGCGCAGGGATACCTGCAGATGATCCGTGATCTCGAGGCGGCCCTTTGCGAGGTGACCGGCTACGACGCCGTGTCGCTGCAGCCCAACGCCGGCTCGCAGGGCGAGCTCGCGGGGCTGCTGGCCATCCGCGCGTACCACCTCGCCAACGGCGACGAGCAGCGCACCGTGTGCCTCATCCCGTCCTCGGCGCACGGCACCAACCCTGCGTCCGCCGTGATGGCCGGCATGAGCGTGACCGTGGTGGGCTGCGACGCCGACGGTAACGTCGACCTTGACGAGCTGCGCGCCAAGGCCGCCGAGGCCGGCGACCGCCTCGCGGCGATCATGATCACCTACCCGTCCACGCACGGGGTGTTCGAGGAGGGCGTGGGCGAGCTCTGCTCCATCGTCCACGCGCACGGCGGGCAGGTGTACGTCGACGGCGCGAACCTCAACGCGCTCGTGGGGCTCGCCAAGCCCGGCGAGTTCGGCGCCGACGTGTCGCACCTCAACCTGCACAAGACCTTCTGCATCCCGCACGGCGGCGGAGGCCCGGGCGTGGGCCCGGTGGCGGTGCGCGCGCATCTGTCGCCCTACCTGCCGAACCACCCCATGCGCGCGGACGCCGGCCCGGCCACGGGGGTGGGCCCGGTGTCCGCGGCCCCCTGGGGGTCGGCGGGCATCCTGCCGATCCCCTGGGCGTACATCACCATGATGGGCGGCGAGGGGCTCACCGAGGCCACCACGATGGCGATCCTCTCGGCCAACTACGTGGCCGCGCGCCTGGCCCCGCACTACCCCATCCTGCACACCGGTGCGAACGACCGCGTGGCGCACGAGTGCATCCTCGACATGCGGCCCATCAAGGACGCCTCGGGCGTCACGGTGGACGACATCGCCAAGCGGCTGATCGACCACGGCATCCACGCGCCCACCATGTCGTTCCCCGTGGCGGGCACGCTCATGGTGGAGCCCACCGAGAGCGAGCCGCTGCCGGAGCTCGACCGTTTCTGCAACGCCATGATCGAGATCCGCGACGAGATCGCGCGGGTGGAGGCCGGCGAGTGGTCGCCCGACGACAGCCCGTTGCGCCACGCTCCGCACACCGCGGCCGACGTGGCCACCGACGACTGGAACCGCCCGTACAGCCGCGACCTCGCCGCCTACCCGGTGAGCGGCATGGAGGGCACCAAGTACTGGCCGCCGGTCGGGCGCATCGACTCGGTGCACGGCGACCGGAACCTCACATGCTCGTGCGTGCCGGTAGAGGCATATTCTCGGGCCTGACGGGCTCACCACGGCCCCGCCACCCCGTACCGGAGGATCCATGCGCCGCCGCCCTGTCTTTGCCCTTGTCGCCATCGCCGCAGCCGGCACCGCCCTCGCGGGCGCGTCGGCCGCAAGCGCGAAGGTGCCCCGGGTGGTCACCGCGCTCACCATCGCCGGCAACGGCCCGTTTGACATCCGCCGGGGCGGCAAGCTCACGGGCTTCGACATCCAGATGGTCAACCAGGCGGCGAAGATCGCCGGCGTCCGGGCCGTCACCTGGAAGGTCGTCACCTTCGACACCCTCCTCGACCAGGTGGAGAACGGCACCGCGATGATGGGGGCGTCGTCGATCACGATCACGCCGCAGCGCTCCGGGCAGGTGACCTTCGGCAGCCCCTACCTGCAGGCCAACATGGGAATCGTCACCCGGCGTGGCACCACCGGCATCAGCACGCGAACATCCCTTCGCGGCGAGACCATCGGCGTGCTCGAGGGCAGCACGGCCGTTCCGGTGGCGAAGGGAATCCAGGGGGCCAAGGTGCTGCAGTACACCACCATGCCCGCCGCCTACAAGGCGCTGCTCGACGCCAAGGTGGACGCCGTCGTCAACGACTACGGCCAGTCCCGCTGGTACGTGAAGAACAACGCCGACAAGTTCCGCTACGCGGGGGTCATCCCGGTCAACCAGCAGTATGCCCTGGCCTTCAACAACGACCAGGACGCCCTGCGCATCGCAATGAACCGGGCGCTGGCCACCATGAAGAAGAACGGCCAGTACCAGGTGCTCATCAAGAGGTGGGGCCTGCAGTCGCTCCTGCCCTAGGCGGCTGACTACGCAACCTCCATCGGGGTCGGCGACGTCACCCAGCCCGATGGACGAAGGCCTTTCGGAATCCCCTCCTCCGAATCGGCATCTCGATGAAGCGGTACGACACCGCGGCGATGGCCACGGTGACCGTCACTTGCAGCAGGGAGAGCCAGCCGGTCGGGAGGTCCACTCCGTACTCGGGGGTCATCAGCGCGATCACCGGAAGGTGCCACAGGTAGATGCCGTACGACCGGGCGCCGATCCAGATCAGTGGTGCCAGGGCGAAGAGGCGGCTGGTGGACGTATCGGGGTGCGCGGCGGCGACCACCAGTAGCCCGGCCACCACGGCGATGATGGCGAAGCCCCCCTGGTAGAGCAGCGCCTGGGACTGCGAGAAGCCCACGAGCAGCCCGAACGTGCCGATCAGGCCCACCACGCCCGCCATCTCCACCAGCCCTCCTCGCACGCCCTGCAGCCGCCAGGTGGTGAAGCGCGCGGGGGGCAGCGCGAGCGCTGCGATGATGCCGATGAGGAGCGCGATGGCCCGGGTGTCGGTGCCCAGGTAGATACGCGTCTGCGACTCCCACGACTCATCGAAGATGAAAAACGACAACGCCACCGATGCGGCGGCGCCCGCGATGGCCCCGACCAGCAACGTGCGCCGGCCAAGGCCGAAGAGCACCATCACGGCGCCCATCACAAGCGGCCACACCAGGTAGAACTGCTCCTCGACGGCGAGCGACCACAGGTGCTCGTAGGCACCGCTCCGGGCCTCGGGGTCGTAGGGCATCCACGGCGAGGCGATCACGTACCAGTTGGTCACGTATCCCAGGCCGGCAAGCAGCATGGTCTTGGTCCGGGTCACGAGCGACCAGTCGACGATGGCCATCCACGCGGCGCTCACCGCGAGCATCACCACGAGCGCGGGGATGAGCCTGCGGATGCGCCGCATCCAGAACGACCCGAGCCGGATGCGCCCGGTGCCCTCGGCCTCGGCCACGAGCAGCGACGTGATGAGGTACCCCGAGAGCACCAGGAAGAGGTCGACGCCGATGTACCCCCCGTCCAGCTGGGCGACGGGCAGGTGAAACATCACCACCGCCCCGACGGCGAGGGCGCGCACCCCGTCAAGGGCGGGCATGCGGGGGATCCCCGACCGGCGGGGCATGGAACCCGGCGTCACCCCCTCAATCTACGCCCACCGGTAGCATTTCCCCGCAATGTCGCGGAGAATTCCCATGCAGCGCCGCCTGATCGCCCTTGCCACCGCCACGGTGATCCTCAGCGCCACAGGCTCGATGTCGATGGCCTCCAGCAGGATCGCGGTGAACCCGGATCTCGTCAACCCGACCATCATCAGCTCGTCGTTCATCAGCGGCGAGATCGCCCCGATGCCCGGGAATGGCGGCGGCGTCCCCACGCCCCCGGTGGACTTCTGGAACAGCAGCAGCGGCTACCTGCCGATCTTCCCCACGCCCCCCGCGGAGGAGCCAGAGATCGTGATGGCCGACGTGCAGAACCGCATGTCGATTCTCTACGTCACCGATGCCGGGGCCACGGCCATCCTCGGGACGTCCATGGGCATGCGGGGACTGCCCTGGTTGTTCCGGCAGGAGCCATCAAACTCCGGCGGCACTGCGGCCCTGGGCGACGATGAGGCCAAGCGCATGGGATCGCAACGGATGTGGAAGGTGAGCGGTTCCGCCCTCGCCAGCAAGCCGAGCGCAGCCGCTATGGCGGCGATGCTCAGGGCGGCCGTCGACCGCAACTGCGTCACGCCGGCGGGCGTGAACACCTGCGGCGCGCACCTGGTGGGCGTCGACGAGATCGGCTCGGCCTTCGGAACCGCCCCCGGCGAGCCGGACTCCGGCACGCCTGGCGAGCTCCTCAGGGAGGCCATGGTCTCGCTCGCGAAGAAGGAGTTCAAGCCGGGCATCTCCTACGCCAGCCGCATCCACTTCTACGTGGCGCCCGGGGTGATCACGTCGATCTCCGAGGGCTTCGGCCCGCGGCGCACGCTCGGCGCGAACGGCAAGGAGATGCGCCGCGACTATTCGCAGGCGATGTCAGCGATGTCGCGCGCGGGCGGCGTCTGGCTTGAGATGTACCACTACCCCGAGCGAGGCAAGCCACGCCGGCCGTTCACCGGCGCCGAGTGGCGGGACGTCCCTACGCGCTTCGCGGCCTTCCTCAAGGAGCGCACCACCGGCAAGCGCAACCCGCTGAACTACATGCACTTCGTCCTCACGGACACGCCCGGCACACCGCCACCGGCGAACGAGGCGTGCAGGTTGGTGCCGGCGAGCGGTGCGTCATCCAACTCAACCAACGTCAACATCCCCATCAACAACATCAACGCAAGCATCAACCTGCTGCCCCCGTGCCCACGGACTCCGCCTCCGGCGTGCCCGGTACTGCGTCCGGCGTCGGGCTCGAACTCAATGTCCCTCGACGCGCGGCGGCGTACCACCCGGCCGCCATCGGCGGGTTCCGCCGCGAGCATCCGCAGCGCTGCGAACAACGCGATCATCGCGACCCACGTAATCGAGCCGGTGAACCTGGCCGTGCTGGCGCCTGATGACTCAGGGATGACTTGCCAGTGGCAGCGGGCACAGGGAGGCGACGTGAACACACGCATCCTCGCCAACGGGCCCGCGGCCTTCAAGGTGACGGGCACCGAGGCCGAGATCTTCGGCCAGCAGTTCCGTCAGTTCTTCGTCGTCGGCTAGGTGGTCAGCCTCCGGTAGAGCTGCGGCAGCTTTTGGGGCAGCGTCCGGACGTCGTCGATCACCACGAAGTTGGCATCCGAGTACATCTGCGGCAGGTAGTCGGCCCCCTCCTGGTCGACCGTGACGCAGAAGAGGTGGATCTTCTCGCGGCGGGCCTCGCGCAGGGCCATCTGGGTGTCGGCCTGCGCGTAGGCGTTGTCCTGATAGGTGTCCGAGTCGTAGGGCCGACCGTCAGTCAGCAGGATCATCAGCTTCACGCTGCTGTCCACGCTCATGAGGCGCTTGGTCGCGTGCCGGATGGCCGGGCCCATGCGGGTCTTGCTCCGCCCGTAGATGCCGCCGATGCGCCAGCGCACGCGGTCGTCGTAGCGCTCGCCGATCTCCTTGACGGTGTAGAACTGCGCGTCGTCGCGGCCGTTGCCCGAGAAGCCGTAGATGGCGTACTCGTCGCGGATGGCCTCAAGGGCCTCGCACATCAGGATGAGGCCCTCCTTCTCGATGTCGATGATGCGCTTGCGGCCGTCGATCTTGCGGTCGGTGGATGACGACATGTCCACGAGGAACGCCGTGGTCACGTCGCGGTCCTTCTTGTCGCGCTTGATGTAGACGCGGTCGGTGGGCGTGACCTTGGCCCGGCGGTCGACCACGTGCTCCACGAGGCCGTCGATGTCGAGATCGTCGCCCTCCGACTGGAACCTCATCTTGCGCATGCGCTCGGGGCGCATGAGCTGGAAGTTCCGGCGGATCTGCGTGACCACACCGCCGTACTCATGGAACACGGCGGCCACGAAGGCAGGAACCTCGCGGGTGGCGCGCGTCTCGCGCAGCGTGCACCACGACGGCCGGTAGTCCTCGATGCGGTGGTCCCACTCGTCGTACATGAAGACCTGCTCGCCCAGGTCCTCCTCCTCGGGCTCATCGCCCTGGCCCACCTCGGGGCCGACGCCCTCGGGGGTCATGCCGCCGGCGGAGTCGGGGGTCTCCTCGCCCTCGGCATCGCTGCTGCGACCGCTCTCCTCGAGGTCGGCCTCGGACTGGCCCTTCTGGGCAGCGGCGTCCTCGTCCATCTGGCCCTCGGACACCTCCTCGGTCTGCATGACGTTGTCGGCGGCCTCCATGGACTCCGCCTCGACGTCCTCCCCCTTGTTCCCGTCCTTGTCCTTGTCGCCCTCGGCGCCCTCGGCCTCGAGCTGGCTCGCCGCCTGGCTCTCGGGCTGTACCAGCTCCTCCATCACGGGCGGCACGAAGGGGGGCATCTCCATGGGCTCGTACTCGTCGAGCGGGTTGAAGTCGACGTCGCCGACCTCCTGCTCTCCCTCGCCCTCCTCGGGCTTCTGGGCCTGCTGCTGCTTGGCCTCCTCCGAGAACGGGTCGGTGATGCCCCGGCGCCCGGCCTGCATCACCTCGTCGATCATCGAGTAGATCTGGGCCGTCACGCGGGCGGTGTCGCCCACGGTCGCGCCCTCGACCTCGACCTCGGGCAGCATGGCGATCGCACCTTCGCTGGCCTCGCGCACGTGGCCCGACATGGCGTCGAACGGCGGGTCGCCGGCCATGGTGGCCACCATCAGCGCGTCGATCACCTGCCCCACCTCGGGCAGGTCCGCAGGGGACGTGCCCATCTCCTCGCGGCGCAGCAGCGTCTGCTCCTGGATGAGGTCCATGTCACGGCGGATGCCCGGGTACTGGCGGCGGATCAGCGCCTCGATGCGCTGGCCTTCGACGATGTTGAAGATGTCGCGGGCGAGCGCCGGTGACGGGAACAGCGCATAGAACTTGGTGAGGTCGCTCTGGCGACGCCACTCCGCCTCCACCGGGGCTGCGGGGAACGGGCTCTCCTTGGTGCTCATGCCGCCCCCAGTCCGTACTTGGTGGTGAGTTCCGCGACGGTGTCGGGGATCTCATCGAGGGTGAAGCGATACGTGCCGAACTCGATGCGGGCCGCCCCGTGGGCGGCGGCCACCTTGTAGGCCACGAAATTGCGGTCGTCGTCCTCGAAGAACCGCATGTCGGCCGGGAGGATGATGTGGTCCGGGCCGAAGCGGTCGACCGAGTCCATCTCGTCGATGCCGCGCACCGCCACGTCACGCCCGGACAGCGCCGTCGCGTACAGCTTGAGCACGCGCGCCACCTGGCGAAGCGCGAGGCCCTCGCGGAGTTCCTCCAGTACCTCGAGCGAGTACTTCGACCCCATGCGGAAGTAGCCCCGGCCCACTTCCTTGTTCTTCTCGAGCACGTCAAGCCCGCGACGCACCCACTCGCCCGCGCCGTCGTGCGACACCCGCTCGCCGTTCAGCAGGTCGAGCATGGTGTTGGCGGCCTCGAGGGCGGCCTCGGGGTCGGCGGCGGCCACCAGGCGCACCTCGCGCATGTAGCAGTCGCGGTGCTTGGGACGCAGCCGGGCGAGGATCGGGGGCAGCGCCGCCGCGAGCTCCTGCGCATGCTTACGGCGGCGCTCATCGCGACGGTCCCGGGCTGCCAGCAGCGACTTCAGCTCTGTGGCGCGCTGCTGCTTGGGCTCGATCTCGCGCAGCTGGCGCTCGAGGGCTTCGAGCTCGGCCGCGAATGCCTGCGTCTCCTCGTCGTCGGGCGCACCCACCGTCGCCTCTGTGACGATCTCCACGTAGGCGTCGGCAATCGAGGGGTCCGGCGCGTGGTAGAGGTCGGGGAGCTGCTTCGCCACCTCCACGCCCGACTTCCACCCGACATCCGCGATGGCGCGCACCTGGTCGAGGTAGCGCTCGATCGCCTCGTCGTCCTGCTCCTGGAAGAGGCGGGGCAGCTGGCGCGCCACCTCGACGCCCAGCTGGTACTTCAGGTCGGAGATCTCCTGCACCAGTTGCAGGTAGTCGTCGCGGCGCTCCTCGGGCACGGCCGCGAGCATGTCGCGCCCGACGTACATGCCGACGTTGCCGGCACTGCCTCCGCCCTGGGTGGACACGAGCCGGGCCCTAGAACTGGGTGTTGACGAGCTCGAGGATCGAGCGCTGCATCTCGAGGTCGTCGGTGATCGGCCGGCAGATCGTGGCCTCGCAGGCCGCGAGCGGCTCGACGCCACCCTGGATCAGCTGGCCGGCGTACACCAGCAGCCGGGTGGAGACGCCCTCCTCGAGGCCGTGGGTGCGGAGGTTGCGCACCTTCTCGGCGACCTTGACGAGGCGCTCGGCCACATCGCCGTCCACACCCGACTCCTGCTTGACGATCTCCTCCTCGAGGGACGCCTCGGGGTAGTCGAACTCGAGGGCGACGAAACGCTGCTTCGTGGAGTGCTTGAGGTCCTTCAGCACGGACTGGTAGCCCGGGTTGTATGAGATGACCAGCTGAAAGTCGAGCGGGGCCTGCACGACCTCGCCCTTCTTCTCGAGCGGGAGGATGCGACGGTCGTCGGTGAGCGGGTGGATCACCACGGTGGTGTCCTTACGCGCCTCCACGATCTCGTCGAGGTAGGCGATGCCGCCGGCCTTGACGGCCGTGGTGAGCGGGCCGTCCTGCCACACGGTCTCGTCACCGCGCAGCGTGTACTTGCCCACCAGGTCCGACGCCGTGAGGTCCTCGTGGCACCCCACGGTCACGAGCGTGCGCCCGAGCTTCCAGCTCATGTGCTCGACGAAGCGCGTCTTGCCGCAGCCCGTCGGGCCCTTGAGCATCACCGGCAGGTGCGCCTCGTAGGCGGCCGTGAACAGCTCGACCTCGTTGCCGACCGGGAGGTAGTACGGCTCCTCCTCCAGGCGGAAGTCCTCCATCTTCTGGGTCTCGACCGCCATGCGTCAGGCACTCCTTCGGTTGGGTCATTCGTTACGAAGTGGTCGGTGATCCTACAGCGCCGCCGGGGCCCGGCCTACCTCCGGCGGTCGCGGTCTCATTCCGCGGGCGGCTCGTCCGCCCCGATCGGCCACGTCGGCGGGAGGTCGAGCTCCCACTCGCCGCCATCGGGGTAGTTCTTCGCGTACCACGCCTTGAAGTTCGGGATCGTGAACCCCACGACCGCGTGGCTCTGCGGCTCGACGCGCACGAGGATCTCGCGCTCCTCGTCGTAGATCGTGGCCGCCGGGACGGGGGCCCCGAACACCGCGGTGAAGGTGTCTGCGGCGGGGTCATAGTTGTGAAGCGACTCCGATGCGTTGCGAAGGGCGTTCTCCTCCGCGTAGTCGGGGCCGTCGTCCTTGGTGTCCTCGGCCATGCCGTGCGTCCTCCGTGCGCTCGTGGACCTGCCGGGCAACCCGGCGAAGTGGTCTAACATACCGCCTCCCTGTGGGTTCTATGCCGCACTGCGGCGGGAGGTACTGGCGGAATGCGAGGAGTCGATGCGACCCTCGAGGTACTGAAGCGCAACGGCGTGGACGCCATCTTCGGCATCCCCGGTGGCCCGCTCATTCCTCTTTTCGACGCGCTGTTCGACGACTCGGACATCCGCCTCTTCCTCACCCGCCATGAGCAGGGCGCCGGCCACATGGCCGAGGGCTACGCGAAGGCGTCGGGACGGCTCTCGGTGTGCACCGGCACCTCCGGCCCAGGCGCCACCAACCTGGTCACTCCCATCGCCGACGCCTACATGGACTCCGTTCCGATGCTGGCACTCACCGGCCAGGTGGGCTCCGCGCGCGTGGGCACCGACGCCTTCCAGGAGGCCGACATCGTCGGCATCTCCCTGCCAGTCGTGAAGCACTCGTGGCTGGTGAAGGACGCCCACGAGCTTCCCACCGTGCTCGAGGAAGCCATCTACGTGGCCACCACAGGTCGCCCGGGCCCCGTGCTCGTGGACGTGTGCGTGGACCAGTGGGCCGTCGAGGTGGATGACTACAACGGTCCGTTCCCGCCCGAGATGCCCGGCTACCGTCCGCCGTCGTCGGCCGGCCACCCGCGCCAGCTGCAGGCTGCGGCACGGGCGATTGCCGAGGCCAAGAAGCCCATGCTCTACGCCGGCGGCGGCATCATCGCCAGCAACGCGGCCGACGAGCTCACCCGCATGGCCGAGGTGGCGCAGATCCCGGTGACCACCACCCTCATGGGCATTGGCGGCTTCCCGGCATCCAACCCCCTCTTCGTGGGCATGCCGGGCATGCACGGCATCGCCGCCAGCACGTTCGCCTTCCAGGAGAGCGACCTCATCCTCGCCGTGGGCGTGCGCTTCGACGAGCGCGTGCTGTCGACCGTGATGAACGAGTGGGCGCCGAACGCAAAGATCATCCACATCGACGTCGACCCGGCGGAGATCGGCAAGAACCGCGCCGCGCACATCGGCATCGCCGGCGAGGCCAAGGCCGTGCTCGACGCCCTCGCCGACACCTACGTGCAGCAGGAGTCGCGCCACGACGACGCCGCGCGCGCCGCCTGGATGAGCCGCATCAACGCCTGGCTCGACGAGTACCCCTACGCGGTCGACGACGACGAGCCCGGCGTCATCGCGCCGCAGAACGTCATCAAGACCGTCCACGACATCACCGGCGGCGACGCCATCGTCGCCACCGAGGTCGGGCAGCACCAGATGTGGGCCGCGCAGTTCTACCCGTTCGAGAAGCCCCGCCGGTGGATCACCTCGGGTGGCCTCGGCACCATGGGCTTCGGCCTTCCCGCCGCGCTCGGCGCGCAGGTGGCGTTCCCCGACCAGCTCGTGGTGGACATCGCCGGCGACGGCTCGTTCGAAATGACCCTGCAGGAGCTCTCCACCGCGCAGACCTACGGCCTGCCGGTGAAGGTGGTCATCCTCAACAACGGCTTCCTGGGCATGGTGCGCCAGTGGCAGGAGCTGTTCTGGGACAAGCGGTACTCCAACACCTCGTTCGCGGAGTTCCAGCCCGACTTCTCGGCGCTGGCCGGTGCCTACGGCATCCCCGGCATGCGCGTGGAGGACCCGGACGACCTGGAAGACGCCCTGCGCGAGACGCTGTCCACCGACGGCCCCGCGCTCATCGACATCCAGGTCAACCGCGACGCCAAGGTGTTCCCCATGGTGCCGCAGGGCAAGGGCCCCGACGCCATGCTGGTGAAGGACCCGGCCAAGTAGGACGCCGGGTCGTGGTGATCCTCGGGCACCCGCGGGGCGACAGCTTCTGCGGGGCGCTCGCCGATGCCTATGCCGAGGGCGCGCGTGACGCCGGGCACGACGTGCGCGTGCTCGCGCTCGGCGACCTGGCCTTCGACCCCATCCGCCGCACCGGGTACGGCGAGGCGCCCCCGCTCGAACCCGACCTCGTGCGCGCGCAGGAGGACATCGCTTGGTGCGACCACATGACGTGGGTCTACCCCAACTGGTGGGGCACGATGCCCGCGCTGATGAAGGGCTTCATCGACCGGGTGATCCTGCCGGGGTTCGCGTTCCGGTACCGCGAGGGCACGGTGCTCTGGGACAAGCTGCTGAAGGGCCGCAGCGCCCGGCTGCTTGTGACCATGGACACGCCACCGGCGTGGTACCGGTGGGTGATCGGACGGCCGGGGCACAACCAGATGCGCAAGTCGGTGCTGGGGTTCTGCGGGGTGAAACCCGTGCGCGTGAGCCAGTTCGGCGTCGTCAAGAAGTCCTCGCCCGATCGACGCGCGCAGTGGATCGCCCGGGCGCGCGCACTCGGCGCGAAGGCGGCCTGAGTCCCGAACGACCGTACTCCCACCACCGGGAGGGCTTTCGGGGACAGAATGAGAAGGAGTACTCGTCCGTCTTCGGCCAACGGGAAGGTCGGACTTGAGCACCGCGTCGAATCAGCAATCCGGCATCTCCATCGGGTCCCTGGCCCGCCGAACCGGCGTACCCGTGGACACCCTGCGCGCATGGGAGCGCCGCTACGGGGTGCTGCAGCCACAGCGCACTGACGGCGGGCAGCGCCGATACGGCGATCGCGATGTGGAGCGGGTGCTGTGGCTGGCCGCGCGTGTGACCGAGGGCCAGCGCATCTCGGACGCCGTGGCGGCGCTCAACGCCCTCGAGCGCGAGGACGCCGAAGCCGATGCCAGCGGTGGCCCCACCGCCGCGCTCTCCACACGCCTCGTCCTGGCCGCACGCCAGGGCGACGGTTCGCGCCTGGAACTGGAGCTCGACCGCACGTTCGCCGCGCTCCCGCTGGTTCAGGCGATGGAGCTCGTGGTGTTCCCCGCCCTCGCCGATCTCGGCCGCAGGTGGGCCGAGGGCGAGCGTGTCGTCGTGGCCGAGCACCTGCTCAGCAGCGCCACCGAGCGTCGCCTGGCCGCCCGGCTCTCGGCCGCGCGCCGACCGCGCGGCCCCATCGGCATCGTGGCCTGCCCGTCCGGCGAGCGCCATGCGGTGGGCGCCCTGTGCCTGTCGGTGCTCATGGCGCAGGACGGCTGGCGCGTGAGCTTCCTGGGCGCCGACACCCCTCTCGCCGAGGCCGACGCCGTGGCGCAGGCCCGCCGGGCCCGCGCATGCGTCGCGGTGTGCACCCTGCCGGGATCAGCCCGCGCGGCCGCTGCCGAGATCGCGGAACTGCCAAACGCACGCATGTGGGTGCTCGCCGGCCCTGACGCACCCGACCCGGACGCACACCAGATGCCGGTGTGGGGCCCCTCGCTCGAGGAAGCCCGTGCTGCGGCAGCCGTGAGGGCCGCCGAGGACTAGCCCCGGCGGCCTCCCGCGGGCCTGCTGCCTACCTGCCCCGGACGGTGAGGCGGATGCCCCTCCAGGGGTTGACCGCGTAACCCGGGATCGTCTGCGGGGTGGTGCCAACCGCCGACAGCCACATCTGGTACGCGGTTGCGGTGACCACGCCACCGTGCCAGCGACGCCACACGATGCGCGGGTTCTCATCAGGGGGCGGCGGGGAGATCGTGTCGGTGGTCTCCACCACGTTGCCGCCCTGATCGAGGGTGCCCCACGGCGAGCGCGTGAGGGCCTGGCCGACCGAGCTGACGTTGCCGGTGTAGATGGCCGCGGCCGCACCGAACGGGGTGATCGCGCACTGCGCCACAGTGAACTGCGTCGGGCACCAGTCGGGGGGCGGAGTAGCGGACTTGGGAAAGGCGAGGAAGGACGCCAGCGGCTGCGCGCTGCCATTGGTCACATCGCCATTGGCATCGAGCTGGGTCTGGTTCGGCTGATCGCCCGTCGCGCAGCCCTGGTTGTCGACCGGGCAGTTCGTGTAGACGCCGGGGTTCGTCGGGTAGTCCCACCAGGAGTACTTCCCGCCGCCGTTCGGGTCGTAGTACGCGGCCTTGATCCACTCATCCTGGCTCGACACCGTGAAACCGGTCGTCGAGTTGCGCGTGGCTTCGCGGTTGCTCATGGTGTACATGCCGGTGTCAAGCGTGGTTGACAACCTGATGGTGTACGTGGTGCGCGTAAGGCGCGCGCCCGTCGGGGTCGTGATCACCCGGTTGCGCTTCGACAGCACCGTTCCGTTGTCGATGGAGTTGGCGAGGCGCGCGCCGCGGGAGAAGTCGCCCTGGTTGTAGGGCTTGTTCGCCCATGCCGGTGACGAGACGTAATACCGCTGACCGCGCGGGGCGCGCATGTTCCGGTTGATCGATCCGTACTTGGGCCACACGCGTGAGCTCTGGGCGGCATCCCAGAGGTGGCGCGGGTTGTGTCCCAGCGGGTCGGCCGTGTTCAGGAAGGTCACGTACTGCGCGGTGGTGAGCTCGGTCTCCGCGATGCGGAACGCATAGTCCACCCCGCCCACCGCCATGCACGAGGTAGCGGACACCTTCTGCACTGCCGGGTCGGCGCCGGCGTTGATCGTGGCCCGCACGCCAGGGAAGGCCGCGAGGCACGTGGCGCGGTCCGGGTACACGTCATTCCAGAACGGGATGATCCATGCCGGCTTGTTGCCAGGAGAGGACACGGTGACCGTGTTGAGGGATATGACGCCCGGGCGGCGCGGCGCCTGGGGGAAGACCTCCGTCACGGTGCTGGTGAGGAAGTTCGCAACGTAGAGGAAGCCCGCGGCGTCGGACACGATGCCGATGGGGCGCCGCCCTGTGCGCGCGATCTCGGTGGATCGGCCGCCGGGGGTGATGCGCGACACCGTGGCCGAGCCATCATTGGTGGTGTACACGTTGCCGTAGGGGTCAACCGTGATTCCGATCGGCCGGCGGCTGGTGCGACCGAGGATCGTGGACACGCCCTGCGGCGTGATCTTCGACACGTTCCGCGAGTTCCAATTGGCCGTGTAGACGTTGCCGGAGGAGTCCATGGCGATCGCCTGCGGCCAGCCGCCCGTGGTGCCGAACACGGAGGTGGTGCCGTCAGGGGCGATCCGCGTGACGTTGTTGGCGCCCTCATTGGCCGTGTACACGTTGCCGGCCGAATCGAGCACGATGCCCAGCGGGCGGGAGCCCGTGCTGCCGAGCGTCGTCGACACGCCAGCCGGCGTGATCTTCGTGACGGTGCTGTCGAGGTAGTTCGTGGTGTAGACGTTGCCGGCGGCGTCGAGGGCGATGCCGATGGGCTGGCGGCCGGTGGTGCCGAGGGTCGTCGAGGTGCCGTCGGGGGTGATCTTGGTGACGGTGCCCGCACCAAGGTTGCTGGTGTAGACGTTGCCGGCCCCATCCACGGCGATCCCGCGCGGGGTCTGCCCCGTGGTGCCGAGCTGCGTGGCCCTCCCATTCGCACCGATCCTCGTCACGGTGTTGGCCCGCGAGTTGGCCGTGTAGATGTTCCCCATGGCATCCACCGCGATGCCATCGGGGCCCGCGCCGGTGCGGGCGAGCACCGCCGATGAGCGGGGCATGGGCTTGCCCTTGGTGGCTGCGACGGCCTCGGTGCGCGATGTCCCCTGGGCCCCCGCGACCGCGGGGGCCGCGAAGGCGATGGTGGCGGCCGACGACAGCGCAAGCACCGCGGCGGCGGCGCGTCGACCATGGGCGGGGGCGGAAACGGGAGTCATCTTCATGCCGCAACCGTACCGGACGGCGGGCGGGGCGACAGCGGCGCGCTACTCGTCGTCGACGACGAACTTGTACGAGTAGTAGATGTCGCCTTCGTGCCCGAGCTTCATGCGACGGAGCGTGGCGGACACGCGGGTGCCCACCTCCACCGCATCGGGGTCGACTCCCATCACCGGCGCGGGCAGGTTGACGCCCTCGTCCATCTGGATGTGGCCCACCACGTAGGGCTCCTGGCCCAGGAACTCGCGCGGCGGGTAGTAGACCACCGTGTAGTTGGTGATCTCGCCCTTGCCACCCAGCTCAAACTCGCTCAGCGAATCATTGCCGCACTTGTAGCAGTGGCTGCGCTCCCACCATGGGCTGAGCTCGCCGCACTTGTCGCACTTCATGGCGTACAGGTGCAGCTTCGGCGGGCCGAGGCGCGAGAACTCGATCGCGGAGACGGTCATCGGCTAGCCCTCACGCTGGTAGATGTGGATGGCGCCCACCGAACCCGGGCCGCCGCGGCAGGCCGAGATGCCGATCTCGGCGTCAGCGCGCAGCATGCCCTCGGGGGCGGTGCCGCGCAGCTGCTCCACGACGTCCACGGCCTGCGTGGCACCGGTGGCGCCGAGGGGGTGCCCCTTGCACAGCAGGCCGCCCGATGGGTTGACGGCGATCTTCCCGTCAAGCCAGGTCGACCCATCTTCGGCGCCCTTCCAGCCCTCACCGCGCTTGGCGAAGCCCAGGCCCTCGATGCCGAGCGGCTCCTGGATGGCGAACGAGTTGTAGATCTCGGCCACGTCGACGTCGTCGGGGCCGATGCCGGCCATCTCGTACGCGCGCTCCGCCGGGCGGGCGAAGAGGTTGTACGCGTCATCGAGCGTGTCGCTGGCCTGGTACCAGGTGCCCGAGCCCATGGAGGTGGCGGTCACGTACACCTGCGGGCGGTTCGGCTGCGCCTCGAGGATCTCCGGGCGGCACAGCACCAGCGCCGACGCGGCGTCGGTCATCGGGCAGACCTCATACAGCTTGAGCGGGTCGGCCACCTTGGCGCTCTTCATCACCTCTTCCACCGTGCACTCGAAGCGCAGGTGGGCCGAGGGGTTGCGGGCGCCGTAGAAGTGGTTCTTGACCGACGTGTGGGCGAGATCCTCTTCGCTCACGCCGTAGGTCTGCATGTACTTGCGCGCGGTGAGCGCGGTGCCCGACGGGAAGGTCAGCCCGGAGAAGTACTCCTCCTTGCTGTCGGCGGCCTGGGCGATGATCGAGGTGCCCTCGACGGTGGCCAGGTCGTTCATCTTCTCGCAGCCGAGCACCATGACGGTGTCGTAGAGGCCCGAGGCGATGGCCACGCAGCCCAGGTGAAGGGCCCACGCGCCGGTGCCACAGGCGGCCTCCACGCGCACGGCCCCGGCCGGCACCACGCCAAGATGGTGCGCCACCATGAGGCCGGTGGAGTTCTCGTAGTTGAAGCCCACCGAGCCGACGTTGCCCACGTAGAGCATCTGGATGTCCTGCGGGGACACCCCGGCGTCGTTCATGGCCTTGCGGCCGGCCTCGACGGCGAGGTCCTTGAGCGACTTGTCGTGCTGGATCTTGTGCGGGGTCTTGCCGATCCCCAGGACGCCGACCTTCATGACTTCCTCCGCTCCTCGCCTAGTGGGGCTGCTGCTGGCGCCCCTCGGTCCAGCGATAGTACGTGCCGACGGCGATCTCCTCGCCGCCGTCAATCATCTCACGGGTGCCGATGGACTTCGGCTTCTTGGTGACCTCGATCTCCTGGGCCACCGCCTCGCCGCCGCCGTAGGCCAGGGCCAGCAACGTGCTGCCCTTGCGCGAGGCGTCGAGGCCAAGGCACAGGGCCAGGCCCACCGATGCCGAGCCGACGTTGCCGATGTCGCCGACGAACTGCGTGGCCTCGAGCTGCTTGGGCTGCGCGCCGAGGCGTGCGAGTCCGCGCAACACCTGCGGGTGCGGCTGGCTCGGGCAGATGCTCGTGTACTTGCCCGTGGGGCGCTCGGTCACCTTCTCGAGCCCCTTCGCCGCGGCGCCGGTGGCCCGGGCGTAGGCGTCGAACAGCACCTCGAGCCGGAACCGGGGCTCCTGCTCTCGGCCGAGCATCCATACGTCGAAGACCTCCTCCGACGCCCGCACCTGGGGGCCGAGGGTCGCGATGCCCTCCGCCTTCTTCCCGGGGTCGATCACGAAGGCGGTCGCCGCGCCGGCCGACAGCACGTCGGCCACGCGGTCGCGGTAGCTCACCAGGTGATCGGTGGCCACTACGAGGGTGGGGCCCACGTCCAAGGTCTGCGCGATGCGGAAGGCATCGAGCAGGCCCGTGGCGTTGGCGCCCAGGTCGATGTTCACGGACCCGTCGTCGAGGCGCAGGGCCAGGGCGAGGGTCTGCGACATCTTCCTCAGGCCGAAGGGCGGAGCCTGGGTGGCGGTGATGACCGCCCCCAGGCCCCTCTCCCCCTTCAGCGCCTGGCGCGCCGCCTCGTAGGCCATCGTGAGGGTGTCCTCATCGAGGCCCGGGGTGGCGAGCCCGCGCGACCGGGGACGTCCCGGTCGCCCGTAGAACTTCTGGATCTCACCGAGCGGAGCCCGGTACTGGGGTACGTAGGCCCCGTAGCTGGTGAGTACCGCCATGGGCTAGCGCTTCACCTTCACGCCGGCCTCTTCACGGTCCCAGGTGTCCGCCGTGATGCCCTCGTCGCGCAGCTTGTTCTTCTGCACGCGCTCGGTGGGCGTCTTGGGCAGGGCATCCACGAACCGGATGTAGCGCGGAACCATGAAGTACGGCATGCGCTCGGCCATGAACTCGGTGAGCTCGACCATGTCCGGCTTCTCGCCCTCGGCGATGCACACGATCATGATCTCGTCCTCCGAGGAGGCACCCTCGCCGGCCTTCACGCCGATGGCGGCGGCCTCCTTGACGTTGGGGTGCTCCGAGACCTGGCGCTCCACCTCCATCGACGAGACGTTCTCGCCGCGGCGGCGGATGTAGTCCTTCACACGGTCCATGAAGTAGATGTAGCCGTTCTCGTCCATGCGGCCGAGGTCGCCGGTGTGGAGCTTCAGGTTCTTGAAGTCCTCCGCCGTCTTCTCGGGCATGCCGTAGTAGGCGCGCATGACGATGTTCGGGATCTTCATGTCCACGACGATCTCACCCGGGGTGTCGGCCGGGAGCGGGCGGTCCGTGCCCGGCTCCACCACGAACACCTCGTAGCCGGGGTTGGCCACGCCGATCGAGCCCGGTACCGGCGGCTTGGTCGGGTCCATGTAGGTGGCCATGCCGGTCTCGGTGAGACCGTAGCCCTCGATGAACTTGACCCCGAAGCGGTCCTGGAAGTCGTAGTAGATGTCCTTCGGCGTC
>Ga0222713_10001198_pt1 | contig 29546 bp, 30 predicted proteins | sample C33_649DmetaG_FD_165061 | JGI IMG/M metagenome (GOLD analysis project Ga0222713, IMG submission 165061) | Estuarine water microbial communities from San Francisco Bay, California, United States - C33_649D | ecosystem: Environmental > Aquatic > Marine > Unclassified | place: USA: California... | reverse complement strand
CCCTTCGTGAAGGCCTTCGGCCTCGACCCGGCCGAGTTCGCCGATCCGGACCTGAAGTCATACCGCACCTTCAACGACTTCTTCTACCGCAAGCTCAAGGCCTCGGCCCGTCCGCTGGATCCGCGTCCGGAGATGGCCGTGCTGCCCGCGGACGGACGTCACCTCGGCTTCCCGGACGCCTCGCGCGTCAAAGGCATCTTCGCCAAGGGCCAGACCTTCGACATCCCCGCGCTCGTCGCCGATCGCGCGCTCGGCGAACGCTACGCCCGTGGTACCGTCGTGTGTTCACGCCTCTGCCCGGTCGACTACCATCGCTTCCACTTCCCGGTCGCCGGCGTGCCCGGCGAACCCGTGCTCGCCAAGGGACAGCTCTACTCCGTCAACCCGATCGCCCTCCGCCGCAGCGCCGCGTATCTCTGGCAGAACAAGCGTCAGCGCGTGACGATCGACGCCGGCCCCTTCGGACTCGTCACCATGGTCTCCGTCGGCGCCACGAACGTCGGCACCATCATCGAGACATACAAGCCCGGCCAGGCCGTCGCGAAGGGCGACGAGAAAGGCTACTTCCGTTTCGGCGGATCGTTCGTCGCCACGATCTTCGAACCCGGACGGATCCAGCTCGAGGACGACCTCATTCATGCCGGCGAGACCGCCGTGGAAGTCTACGCCAAGGTCGGCTCGCCCCTCGGCCGCCTCGTGTAAGCGCTTGCCTCCGCCGTCCGACGCGCAAACCTTCTCTCACAGGTTTCGCTCGGGTGGTGGAATGGCAGACACACCAGATTTAGGTTCTGGCGCCGCAAGGTGTGCGGGTTCGACCCCCGCCCCGAGCACCCTGTTCATGCGCGGAGACCGCGCATGAAAGGTGGTAGCGGTTGGCGGTAAGCGGTTGGGAACACATACGCGAAAGAGGACTGAGTCGATGACAGCGTCGATGACTGGATCGATGACAGATTGTACTCCGAGGGAGATCAGAAACCGGGATGCTTGCTGCGGAGCCTGGCAGCCCATTCCCTCATCGATTCAGTCCTCTGTCATCGATTCAGCCATCAGCTCTTACATTCATACCTCAGGCCCTCGTGTCCTCCACTCTTGCCCCTGCCCTGCCAATCCCTACCGTCAGCGTCATGTTCGCGTGGCTTCGTTCCCTCTTCGCTCCGAAGTCGGCCCCTGACCTGAGCCAGGCGCCGGATGAGCCGTCGCCGTCCGAGCGCGTTCCCTCCACCCGCCCGGCCAACCAGCAGGGCTGGATCGGGGTGGATCTGGACGGGACGTTGGCCGAAGCGACCGCCTGGCAGGGCATGGATCATATCGGTCCGCCCGTCCCGCTGATGATGCGCCGCGTCCGCCAGTGGCTCGACCGAGGCCTTCGCGTGAAGATCATGACGGCCCGCGCCGGCGATCCCGTGGGCGTCGCCGCCACGCAGGCCTGGCTCAAGGCCAACGGACTTCCGGAGCTGGAGGTCACCGACAAGAAGGACTTCGGGATGATCGAGCTCTGGGACGACCGGGCCATCCAAGTCGTGCAGAACCGGGGCATCTGCTTCCTCGGCACGTCCTATTTCGCCCGACCCAAGGCGCCCATCCTGCCAGATGAGGTTGCGGAGCGTACGTTCATCCTCGTAGGTTCGGAACCGAAGACCCCTCCCCAAGGTCCCAAGCACAGCGCATGAAAGCCTCCCTCAAGCTCGAGTATTCCCTCCGCGTCCTCGCGCAGCTCGCCCGACGCCACCGCGGCACAGCCGTCACGCGCATCGAGGAACTCGCCAAGCTCGAGGACATCCCGGCCAATTATCTCGTCCAGCTGCTCAACGAACTCCGCGAAGGCGGCCTGGTCGTCTCGAAGCGCGGCAAGACCGGCGGCTACCGCCTGGCGAAGGACGCCGAAGACATCACCTTGAAACAGGTGCTCGCGGTCGTGGAACCCGAGCTCGTCGAAACCAAGATCACGCTCAAGGGCGCCTCCGGACCTCAGGTCGCGGCGCTCTGGCGCGAAGTGTCGAAGCGCTTCGACAAGTCCCTGACCGGCTTCACCGTCGCGCAACTCGCGCTCTCGGAGTCCGGCACGGATTTCGAGATCTGAGCGCTTCGGCGAAGCCGAAGCGAGGGGACACGTGGGCAAGGTGACACGGTGACAAGGGGAGGCATTAATCAAAGGGAGACCGGAAACCGGTTACGTTACTGGCCGCCGCAGGGCTGCCAAAGGTAGGGGCGTGGCTTAGCCGCGCCCTCCTTGGTTGAGTGCACGATAAATCGTGCCCCTACCATCGTTCGCCCTGCGGCGAACAAATGCCCCCCCAGCCAATCATCCGGTCTCCGGTTTCCCTTTGAGTTAATCATTCCCGCCACCCGAAACGGATGCAACGGTGACGTGACGCAGTCCCGACCCTACCCATGAGGGTTGCCTCGACCTCCGCGGAAGCCTATCCTTTCCGCATGCCCCTCCTCCGCCTCGCCAGCCTACTGCTCGCCGGCCTCTTCGGCCCGCTCGTCGCCGCGGACCGGCCGCCGAACATCATCTTCGTCCTGGCCGACGACCTCGGCTGGACCGACGTCGGCTGCTTCGGCAGCAAATACTACGAGACGCCGAACCTCGACCGGCTCGCCTCCCAAGGGATGCGGCTGACCAACCACCACCATTGCCAGAACTGCGCCCCCACCCGCTCAGCGCTGCTCTCCGGCCAATACGGCGCCCGCACGGGCACCTATACCGTCGGCTCGATCGAGCGCTTCAACTGGCAGACCCGCCCGCTCCGGCCGGTCGACAACGTGACGAAGCTTTCGCTGGACCGCGACACGTTCGCCAACCAGCTCAAGGCCGCCGGCTACGCGACCGCGATGTTCGGCAAGTGGCACCTCGGCGGCACGCCCGACTACCACCCGTCGAAGCGCGGCTTCGACGAGGCCATCGAATCCGAAGGCCGGCACTTCGACTTCGAGACGAAGCCGAAGACGGAGTACCCGAAGGGCCAATACCTCGCGGACTTCCTGACCGACAAGGCCGTCGATTTCATCCAGCGCAACCAGGCCAAGCCGTTCCTGCTCTACCTCCCGCACTTCGGGGTGCACTCGCCCTTCCAGGCCAAGGCCGATCTGATCGCGAAGTTCAAGGGCAAGCCGACGGCCGGCGGCCATAACAGCCCGACCTACGCCGCGATGCTCGCGAGCGTCGACGAAAGCGTGGGCCGCGTGATGGCCAAGCTCGACGAGCTGAAACTCGCCGACAACACGGTGCTGATCTTCGCCAGCGACAACGGCGGCGTGGGCGGCTATGACCGACCCGACGGCCTCATCCGCGAACCCGGCAAGGAAGCCAAGGGCAAGAAGGCGAAGGCCGGCGACGACGAGGATGGCGGCGGTATCACCGACAACACGCCGCTGCGCAGCGGCAAGGGCAGCCTCTACGAAGGCGGCGTCCGCGTGCCGTTCATCGTCCGCTGGCCCGGCAAGATCGCCGCAGGCTCGGCCCTCGGCACGCCCACGGCGCACGTCGACCTCTTCCCGACGCTCCTCGAACTCTCCGGCGCCCCCAAGCCACGCCAGGTCCTCGATGGCGAAAGCCTCGTACCGCTCCTGCTCGGGAAGTCTGCGACGCTGAAGCGCGACGCGATCTTCCAGCACTTCCCCGGCTACCTCGGCTCGGGCCCCGGCCTCTGGCGCACGACGCCGGTCAGCCTCATCCAGATGGGCGACTGGAAGCTGATGGAATACCTCGAAGACGGTCACCTCGAGCTGTACGACCTCAAGGACGACCTCGGCGAGACGAAGAACCTCGCGGCGACGAATCCGGACAAGGCCAAGGAGCTGCACGAGCGTCTCATCGCCTGGCGCAAGGAGACCAACGCCCCGATGCCGACGCCGAACAAACCCGGAGCCGGCGATGCGGCTCCCGCCGCCAAGAAGACGGGCAAGGGCAACGCCAAGAAGAAGGCCGGGGCCTGATTTCAGGCTTCGGACGGCGGGCTTCGGCGTCATGATGATTCCAAGCCCATGAGACGCGCCGCCCTCAACATCGCCCTGCTCGCCGCCCTCGCGGTCGGCGTCGCCTTGGTCATGAAGGACCCGGCCCCCGCCGGCCGGAAGCCGCGCACGAACGTGCTGTTCATCATGGCGGACGACTATCGGGTCGAAGCCGGCGTGCGCGGCCTGCACGCCCACACCCCCAACCTGGTCCGCCTGAACACGCGCGCCACGCGCTTCTACGCCGCCTACTGCCAGCAGGCGGTCTGCAACCCCTCGCGCTCTTCGCTGCTCACGGGCCTCCGGCCGGACACGATCGGGCTCTGGAACAACTCCGTCCACTTCCGCCAGCTCCAGCCCGACGTGGTCACGCTGCCACAACGCTTCAAGCTGTCGGGCTACGAGACGCGCGGCATCGGCAAGATCTTCCACAACTGGCACACGGCCGAGAAAGGCGACGCGCGGGCCTGGAGCGCGCCGGAATTCCTCCACTACGCCAACCACGGCGATGATGCGCCGATGGTCGCGGGCGCGCTGCCGCCGAACCAGGTCACCGGCGTGCCGGGCCTGCGAAAGTACGGCCAGGTGCCGATGACGGAATGCCGCGACGTGCCCGACGAGGCCTACTACGACGGGCGCGTGGCCGCGGAGGCCGTGCGCACGCTCGAAGAGATCAAGGACAAGCCCTTCTTCCTCGCGGTCGGCTTCTGGAAGCCGCACGCCCCCTTCAACGCTCCGGCGAAATACTGGTCGCTCTACCGACGGGAGCAATTCGCGGACTTCGACGGAAGCCGGCCGGCGGGCGCGCCCGAACAGGCGTTCCATGAAAGCTCGGAGATCCTCGGCAAAGGGCGGGCGCCGACCCCGGAAGAGGCGGCCGAGATGCGACACGGGTATTTCGCCAACATCGCCTACCTCGACGCCCAGGTCGGCAAGCTGCTCGATGCGCTCGCCCGCACCGGCGTCGCCGACCGCACGCTGGTCGTCTTCGTCTCCGACCACGGCTACCACCTGGGCGAGCACACGCTGTGGGGCAAGACCTCCAACTTCGAGTTCGACGCCCGCGTGCCGATGCTGATCTCGCTGCCGGGGCAGACCCGCGGCGCGATGACGGCCTCCTTCGCCGAACTGATCGACCTGTACCCGACCCTCCTGGAAGCCTGCGACCTCCCGCGCACCGGGCGACTGGACGGGACGAGCCTGCTGCCGGTGCTCCGCGATCCGGCCGTCTCGGTGAAGGACGCGGCCATCACGCAGCACCCGCGGCCGGCCTACTTCGACCGCACCAAAGAGGGACGCCCGACGACCATGGGCTATTCGGTACGCACCAAAGAAGGTCGCTATACCGAATGGCGCGATTGGCAGACGGGGCAGCCCGTCGCCCGTGAGTTCTACGCCGCCGCCGATGAGCCGGCCGAGACCGTCAATCGCATCGCCGACCCGGCCGTCGCGGCCGCGGTGGCCGCCGCGGAGCAGAGACTGCTAGCCACCCATCCGCGCGTAGGTCACTGACGCCGCCAGCCTGGGTTGGGCTGACCACCCTTGGGCAGCCGCGGTTGAGCGAGGGCGCTGCCCCTACCCGATACAGCTATGTCGTGACGCCGTCCCGACCCTACCTCGACGCACCCTATGCACATCATAGCCCGGACACTTAATCCATTCAGTCCTCTACTCAGCCCTCCATGCAGTCATCAACCCAGCCCTCTTCTTATTGAGTCCACTCCATACTCGATACTCCAAACTCCATACTCTATTTAAACCTCCGTGGACCTCTTCTTCACCGCCGTCGCGGCGGTCATGCTCTACCTGCATAGCCTGCGGGATTTCGCCCGCGACGTGACGAAGCTCGGCGGCGAACGCCTGCGCCGGGCGCTGCGCAAGGCCACCGACAACCGTTTCTTGGGCGCGTTGACCGGCGCCGTCGGCGCGGCATTCGTGCAATCCTCGTCCGTGGTGAACTTCGTCACGATGGGGCTAGCCGAACAGAAAGCGCTTCCGATGCGCCCGGCCTGGACGGTCATGATCGGCGCCAACGTCGGGACGACCCTCACCGCTTGGCTGATCGCCTATAAGTTCACGGGACTCGGCCCCGCGCTCGTGACCGTGGGCGGCCTGTGGTCATTGATCGGACCTCGGACCTGGCGTCCTTACGGTCGTCCCGTCTTCCACTTCGGCCTCATCTTCCTGGCGCTCGGGCTCATCAGCACGACGCTCCTGCCGCTGGCGCAGACGCCCGAAATCCTCGCCTGGCGCGACGCCCTCTCGACGCCCCTGCGTGCGCTGGTCTTCGGCGCCACGCTGACGATGCTCGTGCAGTCCTCGTCCGTGGTCGTCGGCCTCACGGTGTTGTCGGTCGCCGGCGGCCTGCTCGATCCCGCGCTTTCCATCTGGGTGGTCGTCGGCGCCAACCTCGGTACCGGCTGGGTGGCCGCGATCAATGCCTCGGCGCTCGGTCGGACCGCCCGTCGCCTCGCCCTCTTCAACGCCGGACTCGACCTCTGCGGGCTGGCGCTGTTCGTGACGGTGCTCCAGTTCGCCATCCGCCCGCTGCTCGCGATGATCGACGAACCAGGCCTCCAGGTCGCGTTCATCCATTCGGCCTTCAATCTCTCCGCGGCGACCCTCGCGCTGATCCTGCTGCCCTGGATCTGGCGATATCTGGAGAGGTATGCGCCGAAAGATGGGGCAAGCGGTTAGCGGGATATCCAAGGTAGGGGCACGATTCATCGTGCACTCCTCTTCGGAGGGCGCGGCATAGCCACGCCCCTACCCACGGCCACCATCCGGCGGCCGAAAGACAACTAGGTCAGCACGCAGTGCTGACCCTACCTCTTACTTCCCGGCGGCCACTTCCGCCCGGGCCTTGGCGAGGACGTCGGCGAGCTTCACCTCGGCGCCGCCCTGCCGCTTGCTCTCATCGGCGGCTTCCATGAACGCATAGAGTTCGAGCGTCTCTTCGGGGCTCACCGGAGCCTTGCCGGTGCGGAACATCTTCACGACGGCCTCGAGCAGGACTTCGTACCCATCGAACTTCCCGATCGGGGCTTCGCCCTTCTCGCCAACGGCCTTGCCTCCGTAAGGCCCGCCCTTCGCCTTACGATCCGCTTCGCGGAAGATGCCCACGCGGCCATCGCCCCAGTTGCCGGTGACTTGGATGAAGCCTTCCGGGGTCTTGTCGCGCTTCACCGAGACGCAACCCGTGCCCATGACCGTGTAGAGGCTTTCGCAGCCATGCACGCCATACCAGTAAAGATCGGGATGGTGCGGCTCGAGGCTCGCGGGGCTGGTCGCATAGGCTGACTTCACCTTGCCGACGGAGCCTCGGGCGACGGCCTGCGTGCCGGCGGCGAAGCGGAGCGACGACGAACAGAAATAAGTCACGCCGGCCTTACGCGCGGCCTCCTGGATGCGGATGACGTCGGCGAGCGAGCCCGCGATCGGCTTGTCGATGAACACAGGCTTGCCGGCCTTCAGCACCGGCAGGAGCTGCTCGAGGTGCACCCGTCCGTCGTTGGACTCCAGCAGCACGCAGTCGACCTGCGCGCAGAGCTGCTCGATCGAGCCCACGACCTCCACGCCCATGCCCTTGAGCTTCTCCGTGTACTCCGGCACGCGCGACGTGCTCTCCGGGATGTCCTTGCTGCCCTGCGCGTAGGCGTGCGTCACGCGGAAGCCCGCGAACTTCGGGGCGTCGGCCGGATTCTTCGGGCCCTTGTTGAAGACCGTCGTGAAGGCCACGACGTGCGAGGTGTCCAATCCGATGATACCGACCTTCTTCGGCGCCTCTTCGGCGAACAGCGACGCGACCAAGGCGAACGCGCAGGCGAACAGACGGACGAGACGGGGTAAGCTCATGCCTAAGGGGTAATTCCGGACACCCCCGGTGACAAGCCCGCGAGCCCGCGGTTAATGCGAACCTTCGAGCAATTGCCAGACCCGCCAAGCCATCAGCAGCGCGAGCGACGCCCAGAGCACGCCGAGCACCCGATCGACCCCGCGGATCGTCGCCGGATCCTTCAGGCGCAGACGCAGCCGGTCACCCACCAAGGCGTAGAAGGACATCACCCCGACCTCCGAGCCCAGCGTGCAGAGCAGGAACACCCCCGTCGTCGGCCACGCGAACGCATCGGTCGGCACGCCGGCGGCCTGGATGATGATCAGGAAGAACGGGATCGTCTTCGGATTCGAGAAGTTCACCCAAGCCCCGCGGAGGAAGAGCCGGCTCGCTCCGCCCTCGAGTCCGGCGGATGCCGGCAGGCTCGAGCGCGGTCGCGCGAGATGCCCGACGCCGAGATACAGGAAGTAGGCCATCCCGGCGACCGCGACGAGCGTGAGCGCATAAGGCGCGTGGACGGCGAGCCAGCGCGTCCCATAGAGCGCGAGGAAGAGGTGCGGCGTCTCACCCGCGGCGAGGCCCAGCGTATGCCAGAAAGCGCGACGCTGTCCGAAACGGAGCGAGGTCTCGATCGTCGACAGCGCCGCCGGCCCGGGCGAGAGGCTCGCGGTCAGGGAGGAGGCGATGAGCAGACCGACGTTCATCCCCGCTCAGCGCAGGGACTGCTTCCAGCGAGCGATCTCGCGGGCGACGGCCTTGGGGCCGGGCATGCCCGTGTTCTCGCGGGCGGCGAAGCCGCGCTTCAGGCTGAAGACCTCGCGCCAGCCCTTCGTGAACGCCTTGTCGGCGGTCAGCGCGGCGGCGTCGGAAAGCTTGTCGAGCGGCACGCCGGACTTCTCGGCGAGCGCGACGAGGCGGCCGACGGCGTGGTGCGCGTGGCGGAACGGCATGCCCTTGCGGACGAGCCAGTCGGCGAGGTCGGTGGCGAGGAGCGCGGGATCGGACGCGGCGGCGAGGCAGCGCGCCTTGTGGAAGGTCGTGCCTGCGAGCGTGGCGGCGGCGACGGCGACGGACAGGAGGAGCTGGTCGGCGGCGTCGAAGAGCGGCGGTTTGTCGTCCTGCAGGTCGCGGTTGTACGTGAGCGGCAGGCCCTTGGTGAGCGAGAGCAGGTGCGTGAGCGAAGCCTGGAAGCGCGCGGCCTTGCCACGCAGGAGCTCCATCGAATCCGGGTTGCGCTTCTGCGGCATCAGCGACGAACCCGTCGAGAACTCGTCGGGCATGCGCGCGAAGCCGAACTCGGCGGAGGACCAGAGGACCATGTCCTCGGCCAGGCGGGAGAGGTGGACGCCGCAGAGGGCGGCGGCGAAGCAGAACTCCGTGGCCGGATCGCGGTCGGCGACGGCGTCCATGGAATTGCGGGTGACCTGCGGGCGGCCCTTCGCGTCGACGAAGCCGAGCAGCTTCGCGGTGACCTCGCGACGGATCGGGAGGGTCGTGCCGGCGATGGCGCCGGAGCCGAGCGGGCACCAGTTGGCGGAAGCCTTGGCGGCGGCGAGGCGCGCGCGGTCGCGGCCGAACATCTCGGCGTAGGCGAGCAGGTGGTGGGCGACGGAGACCGGCTGGGCGCGCTGCAGGTGCGTGTAGCCCGGCAGGATCACGTCGGCGTTGGCCTCGGCGAGCTTCACCAAGGTCTTGAGCAGCGAGACGAGCGCCTCGTCGGCGGCGTCGCACTGATCCTTGATCCAGAGACGGACGTCGGTCGCGACCTGGTCGTTGCGCGAGCGGGCCGTGTGCAGCTTGGCGGCGGCCGGGACGCGCTTCGTGAGCGCGCTCTCGATGTTCATGTGCACGTCCTCGAGGTCGCGGCTCCAGGCGAACTTGCCGGCCGCGATCTCCTGGGCGATGGCGTCGAGCCCGCGCAGGATCGCGTCGCGCTCCTTCTTCGTCAGGATGCCCGCCTGGGCGAGCATCGTGGCGTGGGCCTTCGAGCCGCGGATATCCTGGGCCCAGAGACGATGGTCGAACGAGACGGACTCGCCGAAACGCAGCATCAGTTCGGCAGGACCGGCGCTGAACCGGCCGCCCCAGGTGGCCTGGGCTTTCTTCCGTGCGGACATGACGAACCAATGCCCCCGGGAGGGCGTTCAGGCAAGCAAGGACGCTCAGCGGCCGGCCGGAGCGGGCGCGGGCTGAGCGGCGGGCTTGGCGGGCGTGGCCATACCACGGGCGCCGTCGACGCGGATCACGATCTCGCCGGGCTCGGCGACGCCCATGCGTTCGCGGGCCTGGTCACGGACGAATTCCGGGTCGCGGCCGAAGCGGTCGACGTAACGGTCGGTCTGGCCGCGCGCGCGTTCGAGCGAGGCGTAGGCCTGTTCCTTCTGGCGCTCGTTGGCGCGGAGTCCTTCGAGGCGGGCGACTTCGTCGCCGTACGTCGACCAGGTGAAGGCGAGCACGGTGCAGAAAAGGATGAAGGCGGCCCAGAGAAACAGCTTCTCGGTCTGAGGGTTGCGGGAGGAAGGCTCGCTTTCCATGACGACCGCGCGAGTGAAAGCGGAAATCAAATACGGGGCGAGGGGAAAATCGCCCGGTCAGCGGACGACCGCGGCGGCCCGGGCCAGCGAGCCGCTGAACTCCATGAAGGCCCAGACGACGACGCCCGTGACGGACACGTAGAGCCAGACCGGGAAGACCCAGCGCGTGAGGCGCTTGTGCTCCTCGAGGCGGCCGACCTTGGCCAGCCAGACCGCCCGCAGGATGAAGGGGGTGACCGCGATGGCCAGGATGACGTGCGGGATCAGGATGAAGAGATAGAGCGACTTCAGGCCGGCCCAGGCCGAAGCCGGGTCGGGGGCGTAGGTGACGTTCGTACGGCCGAGGGCGACCCAGAGGTGGACCTTGGAAGCCAAGTAGACCGCCAGGAAGAGCGCCGAGGTGATCACCGCCCACTTCATCGCCTTGCCGTGCCCCTCGCGATCCCCCGCCTTGATGCGGAAGATGCCGACGAGGAGGAAGACGGTCGCCAGGCCGTTGAGGCCGGCGACGGCCCGGGAAAGGATTTCGGTGGTGGAAGCCATGCCCCAGCAGAAGGGGTTTTACGGGAAATGCCAATCTTTCGCCTTAACGGGGGCTTAAGACACTCCATGCTATACTTATCCCATGAACCCTCCCCTCCTCACCCTGCTGGCGGTGACCCTGCTGGCGGCCGGTCCGGCGCTCAAGGAAGCCGACAGCGCCCCACCCGCCCAGAACAAGGTCACGATCACCGTCCGCGGGGACAAGCGGATCATCGAGTCCAACGGCATCCCGGACCACAAGGTGGCCTCCTTCCCCAACCGGGGGAACCCCAACGCGATCGCCGAGCAGAAATACCGGCTCGAGGTGCCCGTCCACCCGCAGCCGGCCACCGAGCAACCCGGCCGCTTCCCCTACGCCTGGGGCGTCGCCCTGAACGGCGTGGTCTTCGACCCGGGCACCGCCGAGGTCTATAATGACGGCGACCGGAGCAACCCCTGGCGCTACGAGGCGCTCAAGAGCAACACCGAGATGGGCACGACGCCCCGGATTCCGACCGGACTCGGCCTCGACCAGAACCATGGGCACGTCCAGCCGAACGGGGCCTACCATTACCACGGGCTCCCGACCCTGCTCATCGCCCGCCTGTCCGGCGGCGAAAACAAGATGGCCCACGTCGGCTGGGCGGCGGACGGCTATCCGGTCTACGCGGTCCATGCTTACGCCGATCCGGCCGACCCGAAGAGCGCCCTGAAGGCGATGAAGAGCAGCTATCGTCTGAAGACCGCCGAGCGCGGCGGCGACGGACAGACCAGCCCGACAGGCAAGCCGGACGGCTCCTTCGGCCTCGATTTCGAGTATGTGGCCGGACACGGCGACCTCGATGAATTCGGCGGCCGCACCGGCGTGACCCCGGAATTCCCCAAGGGCACATATTACTACGTGCTGACCGAGGAGTTCCCCTTCATCCCGCGTAAGCTCAAAGGCACGCCGGATCCTTCGTTCAACAAGACCCGCATGGACCCGCACGCGAACCTCGGCGGCCAAGGCGGCCCCGGAGCCAAGGGCGGCAAGAAAGGTAAGAAGGGCCCGCCTCCCGGCGGCTTCGGCGGCCCGCCGCCGAACGGCCCGAAGTAAGCTTCAACAAAAAGGCCTCCCGGAAGGGAGGCCTTTTTCGTGTCGGAGGAAGTTCAGGCGCCCTGCTTCGGATCGAACTTCTTCTTCGGCTCTTCGGCCGGAGCCGGCTTGGCCTTCGTGCCGCCCGGGAAGCCCGGCATCACGAAGCCCTTGCCTTCGACGAGCTTGAGGCGGCGGCGGACGTCGGCCGGCAGCTTCTCGACGGCGGCCGGGTCGGTCACGTCGCCTTCGAAGAGCGTCTTGCCGGCGCGATCCTTCACCACCGCGCGCTTCTTGCCGTCCTTCTCTTCGAGCGAGACGGAGCCCTCGCCGTCCGAAGCCATCGAGTGAGAGGAGGTCTGGGCGCCGTTGCCGAAGCTGAAGGAGAAAGAATGCGAAGAAGACGCGCCCGAGCGGTTGCGAAGTTCGTCGACGGTCGGGATGCGCGAACGCGCGCCCGGCTGAGGCATGATGCCCGCGCGGATGTCCTCGAGCTGGCGGAGCAGTTCCTCCGGCAGCGCCGCGCCCGGGGCGACCCGCAGCCCGGGCGGCGTGACGACGGCGCCGGAGCGGCCGGGGCGACCGGAAGCGACGCGCTCATCCGGACGCGCGCCGAGGACGAGTTCGACGACCATCGGTTCCGCGCCGCGCACGAGCGTGAGCTTCGCCTTGTCGCCGGGCTTGCGCGTGCGCACGAGCGCGCGGAACTGGTCGGCGTTGAAGAGCACCTGGTCGTCGAGTCGCGTGAGCACGTCACCCTCCTCGACCTTGCCGGCCGAAGGGCCCTGCGGATCGATGAAGCCGACCACGATGCCGACGCCGGCGGGGAGGGATGCCGCGGCGCCCTCGGCACGCGGGCCGACGTTGAGGCCGGCGTAGGCGACCTTGTCGGCGACGGAAGCCTTCTCGGCCTTGGCGGCCGGAGCGGCTTCGGCCTTGTCCTTGGCCTCCGCCGTGCCGACGAGGCCGGCGAGCAGGAGCATATGGAGCGGAATCTGGCGGAACGTATTCATGGTGGGCCTTTGTGAGATGAGCGGAGCCGGGCGGCGGATTTGTTCAGTTCGTCTCGAGCGGCAGCAACGTGAGCTGGTCGTTCGGACGGTAGTGGATGAGGCGGGCGTCGCCACGCGGGTCTTCCCAACGGGTGGTGTCCTCCCAGCGCACGCGCACCGGGCGGGCGAACGAACCGTCGGTCAGCCGCACCGGACGGAAGAACTGCACGTCGGGCCGCGACTGTTCGACGTGGACGAGCTGATACGTCGGGGCCTCGGCTTCGGCGACACCCCCGAGGAACACGAAGGCGGCGAGGAAGACCGCGGCCACCGCGGCGAACCCGGCGGACCAGGCGATCACCACGCCGCGTCGCGTGGGCGCGGCGTCGAGCCCGGCGGCGACGCGCGCCGTCACGGCGGGGCCGGGCGGGCGCGGACGCAAGGAGGCGAGGGCCTGTTCGAGGTCGTGGTCGGGATCAGTCATGGGTGCGGGCGGTGATGTTTCGGCGCAGGGCCTCCATGGCATAGCGCCACCGCGAAGCCGCGGTGTTCGGGGAAATCGAAAGTTGTTCGCCGATCTCGTCGAAGGTCAGGTCGCCCCAGACCTTGAGCACGACGACCTCGCGTTGTTCGTCGGGCAGCAGCTTGAGCGACTCGGCCAGCGCGGCCAGGCGCGGATCGGCCTCCGGCTCGAACCACGTCACGGTGTCCATGTCGTCGCCGACGGCCTTCTCGCGCAGCGCGCGGCGGTCGGAGCGACGCAGCAGATCCAGCGCCGAGCGGCGGATCGAGGTCACCACGAGGGCGTTGGGATTGCCGGGCAGGTGACGTTGATGTTTCCAAAAGCGGACAAACGCCTCCTGCAGGACGTCATCCGCGTCGGCTTCGCTCCGGGTCCATTGGCGCGCGACCAACCGGAGCCGGGCGCCGTGTTCGGCGAACCAGGCCCGCCAGTCCTGACCGGCATGGGCGTCGTGCATGTTTGTTAAGAAAGCGGACCGGGGGGCGGTTTTTGTCTCTCCGGAGGAGATTCTGGCCGGAGTCCCTAAATCGTCAAAGCAGTTGCGAAACCTCCCCGCCCCGCCTAACTCCCCGCCAGATGCCCACACCGCCCGTCCAGCCGCCTGCGAACGGTTTTTTCCGTTCCTTGATCCGCTGGTTCGACGCGGACTACATCCCGGAAGGAGCCGAAGCGCTGCGCCAGACCCCGAAGCAGGTGGATTGGCCCCGTTCGATCCCCTTCCTCGTGATGCACCTGGTCTGCTTCGCGGTCATCTGGGTGGGCGCGAGCCCCATCGCCGTCTGGACCGCCGTCGGCCTGTATTTCTTCCGGATGTTCGCGATCACCGGCTTCCTGCACCGGTACTTCTCCCACAAGACCTTCTCCACCTCCCGGGCCTTCCAGTTCGTGATGGCCGTCTGGACCGCGCTCGCCGTCCAGCGCGGCGCCCTCTGGTGGGCCTATACGCACCGCCACCACCACAAGCATTCCGACGAGGAAGAGGACAAGCACTCCCCGGTCGTCGACGGCTTCTGGTGGTCGCACATCGGCTGGATCACTTCGAAGAAGAACTTCCCGACCGACTACACCAAGATCCCCGACCTCGCGAAATACCCCGAGCTCGTGTTCCTGAACCGCTTCGACATCCTCATCCCGCTCCTCGCCGCGGGGGCGACCTACGGCGCCGGCGCCTGGCTGGGCGCGGCCGGCTACGACACCAACGGACCTCAGATGCTCGTCTGGGGCGTCATCTCGACCGTCGTGCTCTTCCACGGCACGGCCTGCATCAACTCGCTCGCCCACGTCTTCGGCAGCAAGCGCTTCAAGACCACCGGCGACGAATCCCGCAATTCCTTCCTCCTGACGCTCATCACCTTGGGCGAAGGCTGGCATAACAACCACCACCGCTACCAGGCCACGACCAAGCAGGGCTTCTATTGGTGGGAGTTCGACCCGACGTATTACGCGCTCAAGGTGATGTCCTGGACCGGGCTGATCTGGGGGCTCAAAGGCGTGCCCGACTCCGTCTACGAGGAGGCCGAACGCACCAAGGCCGAGGCCGCTTCGCAGCGTGCGTGAGCGCATCGCGATCGTCGGCTCGGGCGTGAGCGGCCTCGGATGCCTCCGCTTCCTGCGCGCCCACCACGACGTGACGGTCTTCGACCGCGACCTCCGTCCCGGCGGTCACGCCCACACCATCGACGTCACCGAACCCGTCACCGGCCGCGCGCTGCCGATGGACACCGGCTTCATGGTCTTCAACGAGGTGACGTATCCGCACCTCTGCCGGCTGTTCAAGGAACTCGGCGTGAAGCCCAAGAAGACCTCGATGTCTTTCGCCGTCCGCCACGACCCCACCGGGCTCGAATGGTGCGGCAGCTCCCTCAGCCATCTCTTCGCCCAGCGTCGCAACCTGCTCAGCCCGCGCTTCTGGAAGCTGCTCTTCCAGATCAACCAGTTCAACCAGCTGGCCAAGACCGAGTGGCGCTCCGCCGAAGCCGAGACGACCTCGCTGCGCGACTGGTGCGAGCGCAAGGGACTCGGCCGGGATTTCCTCGACCTCTACCTGATCCCGATGTCGGCCGCCGTGTGGTCGACGCCCGCGGAGAAGATGCTCGGCTTCCCCGCCGCCGCGCTGATGCGCTTCTTCCATAACCACGGTTTCCTCGGGCTCGACACCCAGCACCAGTGGCTGACGCTCGAAGGCGGCTCGCGCACCTACGTCGAAGCCCTGCTCAAGGCCTGCCCCGCCGACTTCCGTTTCGGCCAGGGCGTGACGGCCGTCCGCCGCGACGGCGCGCAGGTCGTCGTGACCACCGCCGCCGGCGAGGAGCGCTTCGACCGCGTGATCATGGCCTCGCACGCCGACACCACGCTGCGCCTGCTCACGGACGCCGACGCCGAGGAACGCCGCCTGCTCGGCGCCTTCGCCTACAACCAGAACCTCGCCGTCGTCCACACCGACATGTCGCCGCTGCCCCGCAGCACGAAAGCCCGCTCCTCCTGGAACTACCGCACCTGGGCCAAGGACGGCGGCCTGGCGACGTCGACGCACTACTGGATGAACTCGCTCCAAGGGCTCACCGACAAAGGTGACTTCGTCGTGACCATCAACCATCCCGAGCAGGTCGACCCGGCGAAGGTCATCGTCACCATCCCGACCGAGCATCCTTTGTTCTCGCTCGAAGCCGTCGCCGCCCAGGCCGAGATCCCCGCGCTCAACGCCCGCGCCGGCGCGCGCGTCCATTTCGCCGGCGCCTGGCAGCGTTACGGCTTCCACGAAGACGGCTTCTGGTCGGCCCACCGCCTATGCTCGCAGCTCCTCGGCCGCGACGCCTGGGCCGCCTGATCAGAACGCGAACTTCTGGGGCTGACGCTCGAAGCCCTCGGCTTCGAACAACGGTTCCGGCTGCATCTTGACGAGGTCGGCCACGTAGCGGTCGGGCACCCGCTCGAGGCGCGTGTTGTAGAACGTCGCGATGTTCGCGTGATAGGCGCGGGCGAGCGCGATGCGGTCCTCGGTGTCGACGAGGTTCCGGCTCAGTTCGGCGAAGACTTTCTGCCCCTTGAGCTCGGGGTATTGCTCCGCGACGGCGAGGAGCGTCGGAGCGACGGCCGTCGGCCGGCCGCCGGCGGCCTGGGCGCGCAAGGCGGCGACCAGCGCCTGCACCGCGGCCTCATGGGCGCGGAAGCCCTGCACGCAGGCGACGAGCGGCGGGATCAGGTCGGCGCGGCGCTTGAGCTGCACGTCGATGAGCGAACAGGCCTGGCGCACCCGGTTACGCAGGCCGGTGATGCTGTTGAAGACCATCCAGACCCAGCCCGCGCCGGCGGCGATCGCGTAGAGCAGGACGCCGACGAGCAGCCCGAAGGGCGCGACGTCAGGCCGGGCGCCGGCCATGAGGATGGTGCCGAAACCGCCGGCGAAGACGGCGCCGAAGAGGTTCCACAGGACGAAGGCCGTGGCCTTGCCGTCGCTGAGATCCTGCTCCTTGCGCGGCGTGATGATGAACATGTCCGCCTTGTGCTCGTGCTTGATCTGCGCGGCGACGATGTCCGGACGCTCGCTGGCGCGGCCGCGGACGAACAGCGGGGTGCCGACCGGCAGTCCGTATTCGGTGAAGCTGCGTTCGCCGGTCGAACCCTCGACGGCGTCCTCTGGCCCCTTGTCATAATACAACGGGTCGTCGCGGTCGACGTGCTGGTCGAACATCGTGACCGTCTCGAGGTCGGCGCCCTCCGGATTGACCCAGACGTAGCCCGTCTCGTCCTGGAGATAGAACCCTCCCGTCTCGCCGCCCGACGCGACCGTGTCGCTGCCGGTGTCGATGACCGTTCGGGTGCGCGTGCGGCCCTTGTCGTCGGTATACGTCTCCGTACGCCGGCGCCGCCAGTGCTCGCTGACCGACCAGCTGTAGAGCACGCAGGGCTTTTCGGACAGATAGCCGATGAACGGATCGCGGCGGACGCACACGCCCTCGAGCTCGACCTCGCCGACGAAGACCCCGAGGGCCTTCGAGACCGGCGTGTCATCGAGCAGACGGCGCTTGCGGCCGGCGTTCAACGCCAGCAGCAGACAGCCGGCGGAACCGGCTATGGTCAGCAATCCGACGCCTGCGAGGTCTTGGGCCACGAGCGTCGTTATGCCCACGGCCCCCGGGTTAGCAAGGTTTCGAGGCGGGGACGCTTGCGCCCGCCCCGGTTCCATCCACCCTGCGGGCAGATGCCCCGACTGTACGACGCAGAGGTGATGCACGCCCGGCTCTGGCCTCGGCATCACGGCTTCACGCACGCGGCCTTCGCCTGCGCGGTCGCGGCGGAGCAGGTCGACGACGCCCGGGGCGGACGTTTCATGCTGGGGCGCGGCCTGTCTCCCTATCGCTATCGCGACGGCGACTTCCTGCCTCCCGGGGAGGTCTTCCAGCCGGAAGGGCCGGCGCACGCCTTCGGAGGCGCCACGCTCGCCGAACGTTTCCGCGCCTTCGCGGCGGCGCACGGCGAGACGGTCCCCGCGCATGCGGAGATCACGCTTGTGGCGATGCCGCGCGCCTTCGGGAAGTCCTACAACCCGGCCGTGTTCCTGATGGCGACCGTCGACGGCCAGCTCACCTGCGGCGTCGCGGAGGTCCACAACACCTTCGGCGAGCGCAAGGCCTGGTTCCTCGGAAGGGAATGCCGCGGACAGGACTTCGACGGCGACGCCTATCTCCGGCTGCGCACGCCCAAGCGCTTCTACGTCTCGCCCTTCTCCGCCCTCGACACCGAGTTCGAGTTCACGCTGCGCCTGCCGGACCAGCGGCTCGCCCTGACCGTCGATCATTATGAAGGCGGCCGCAAGACGCTGACCAGCGCCTGGACGGGTCGGCAGGTCCCGCTGACCGACGCCCGTCTGCTGTGGCTGACCGTGAAGTCGCCGCTGCTCATCCTGAAGGTCGTCGCGCTGATCCACCTGCACGCCGCCTGGCTTTGGCTGGTGAAAAAACTTCCTTTCCGCCGCAAGGGAGACGACATTCCCCTGCAGCGCAACCTGCGGCACCCCACCTCCGAACTGACCGGCCGACATGACTAACCCTTCCCCCGCCGCCGGCTCCCTCGCCCGCCGCCTCGTCCTCCCCGAGCTCGCGAAGCTCTCCAAAGGACGGCTCGTCCTGCGGCTGCCCGAAGGCGCGGAGCTCGTCCTCGGGGATCCGCGCGCGACGGGCGGAGCGCGCATGGAGGTGAAGGACGAAAACGCCTTCCGGCGCATCATGCTGGCGGCGGACATCGGCCTCACCGAAGGCTACATGGAAGGCGAATGGGACTCCCCCGACCTCGTCGCGCTGATCGGGTTCTTCATCGAGAACATCGACCAGACCCCGGGCATGTCCGGTTCGGCCCGCAAGGCGCTCGGCGTGGGCCTGTTCCGCATCGCGGACCGCCTCGGCCACCTGCTGCGCCCCAACGACAAGAAGATGGTGCGTCGCAACATCTCGGAGCACTACGACGTCTCGAACGACTTCTTCCGCCTCTTCCTCGACCCCTCGATGATGTATTCGTCGGCCCGCTGGGAAGGGACGGATTCGCTGGAACAGGCGCAGGCCAACAAGAACGATTCGCTCTGCCGCTTCCTGCAGCTGAAGCCCACGGACCATGTCATCGAGATCGGCACCGGCTGGGGCGGCTGGGCCCTGCACGCCGTGAGGAAATACGGCTGCCGCGTCACCTCGCTCACCATCTCGCAGGCCCAGCACGACCTCGCCGTCGAACGCGTGAAGGCCGCCGGCCTCTCCGACCGCATCACGGTGAAGCTCGAGGACTTCCGCGACCACCAAGGCACGTATGACAAGTGCGTCTCCATCGAGATGATGGAAGCCCTCGGCCATAAGTATCTGCCGGCGTTCTGCGCCTCGATCGGCCGCCTGCTCAAGCCGGACGGCATCGCCGCCTTCCAATACATCACCTGCCCCGACAGCCGCTACGCGCAGTTCCGCGACGGCGTGGACTTCATCCAGAAGCACATCTTCCCGGGCTCGCTCCTGCTTTCGATCAACCGCGTCGGCGAACTCATGACCAAGGAGAGCGGCTTCCAGCTGGACCGCCTCGAGGAGTTCGGACCCGACTACGCCCGCACGCTCGACGCCTGGTGCCAGGCCTTCGAGGCGAACCTCGACAAGGTCCGCGCGATGGGCTTCGACGAACGCTTCATCCGCAAGTGGCGTCTCTACTTCCGCTACTGCCAGGCCGCCTTCACGCACCGTAACATCGGCGTCGTCCAGGCCGTCTACGTCCGCCCGAACCGGAGGGGGTGAGCGCGACGCGGTGCGTCGCGAGGGGGCACGTGGGCAAGGGGACACGGGGACAAGATTAGAGGCATCAATCAAAGGGAAACCGGAGACCGGATGATTGGCTGGGGGCATCCTGTCCGCAGCGTCCTTCCCGGTTTCTGGTCTCCCTTGTATTCATACGTCTACATTGGACTAGGTCAGCACGCAGTGCTGACCCTACCCCTATTCCACGATTTGCCTTCCTCTACATTCCACCCACCTTTCACCTATTCATCCGACCCCTACCCCTGCCCCTACCCCTTCTTTTCCCATGACCTCCCGCCGCGCCATCGCCCTCTACTTCATCCTCGTGCTCGGCGCCATGACCTGGGTGTCCTGGTACGCCTCGACCGCCCCGACGATCACCTCGCTGGCGCAATACGCCGACCTCAAGGGCAAGGAAGGCGTGAACGTCATCAAAGGCTTCGAGATCGTCTGCGCCGAGCCATGGGGCCTCGCCACGATGTTCGACGCCTACTTCGGCTTCCTCGCCTTCTGGCTCTACGTCGCCTGGCGCGAACGCACCGTCGCCGCGCGCCTCGGCTGGCTCGTCGCCCTGCTCCTCCTCGGCAACTTCGCCATCGCCGCCTACGCCCTGCTCTGCCTGAAGCAGTCGGGCGACGAGACCGACCTCGGCAAGGTCTTCTTCACCCGCAAGGCGGCCTGAATGGGACGCGGGGGGGATTGGCTGCGACGCAAGGTGCGTGACCCGCTCCTGGCCGAGCTCCGCCAAGGCGCCACGCCGGCGGGCGTCTCCGCGGCCGTGGTCGTCGCCTTCGCGCTGGCGATCATCCCCATCATCGGCGCCACCACCGTGCTCTGCCTGCTGGCGGGACGGCTCTTCCGCCTCAACCATGTCGTGATGCAGGTCGTCAACCACGCCAGCTATCCGTTGCAGCTGCTCCTGCTGGTGCCGTTCGTCCGGCTCGGCGAGACCCTGACCGGCGCCGACCCCCTCGCGCTCTCGCCGACGGCGCTGATCGAGGAATTCAACCGCTCGTTCGGCGGCTTCGTGGCCAAGTTCTGGGCGGCCTACCTGCACGGCTTGCTGGGCTGGGCGCTGACCGTCCCGCTCCTCTGCTGGGCGCTGCATCTTCTCCTGCGCCGCGTCTTCCGCCGCTTCGCCCCCGCTCCCGCTTCCGCATGAACCCGCTCATCGCCCTCGGCCTCGACTTCTTCATCCTGCTCGTCGAAGCCTGCCTTTACTTCGCCGCCTGCTGGCTGATCGCGCGCAGGATGGACAACTGGTCGATCGTCGACGTGGCCTGGTCGTACGGCTTCGCGCTCGTCGGCCTGCAGATGATCGCCGTGCACTTCTTCTTCGCGCCCATGAGCGGACAGGGCCTGCTCATGGCCTCCGCCACCGTCGCCTGGAGCGTGCGCCTGGGTTCGCATCTCGCGAAGCGCGTGCTCGGGCACCTCGACCAGGAAGACGGACGCTACCTCAAGATGCGCGCCGAATACGGCGACCGGATGCCCGCGCGCATGGTCTACTTCTATTTCGTCCAGGCCGTCGTGCTCGCGATCCTCTGCCTGCCCCTGCTTTCCTCGAGCCCCGTCAACGTCCCGAGCGCCCCCGATCCGATCCACTGGGCCGGCCTCGCCGTGGTCGGCTTGGCGCTGCTCATCGAGACCGTCGCCGACGCCCAGCTGGCGGCCTTCAAGCAGGACCCCGCCAACCGCGGCAAGGTCTGCGAACGCGGCTTGTGGGCCTGGAGCCGCCACCCGAACTACTTCGGCGAATGGCTGGTCTGGGTCGGCTTCCTCCTGATGAGCTACAACAGCGCCTACCGGGGCGTCCCGGGCCTGGTCTGCGTCGGCGTCATCTACTATTTCCTCACGCGCGTCACCGGCGTGCCCCTGACCGAGGAGCATCTCCTGGCCTCCAAGGGCGAGGCCTACGCCGACTACCAGCGGCGCGTGCCGGCCTTCTGGCCCCGCCCGCCGCGCGGCTGATTTTTCCGCCGCGACGGGTTGCCAGCGGTCGGGACGGCGTACAATTTGCCGGCATGCCGCTCCTCGACACGCTCATCGAAAAAGACGTCCTGCCGGACGGCATCCTCCGCTGGGGCATCCGCCGGCTGCTGCGCCAGCGGCTCGCCGACGAGCGCCCCGGCACCCCCGCCGGGCGTTTCGCCAAGGTCGACGCCTTCGCCGCCGAGCTGCGCACGCTGCCCGTCGCGATCGAGACCAAGGCGGCCAACGACCAGCATTACGAAGTCCCGGCGGAGTTCTATCAGCTCTGCCTCGGGCCGCGCCTGAAATATTCCTCCTGCTTCTACGAGACCGGCGCCGAGACGATCGCGCAGGCCGAAGAAGCCATGCTGGCGCGCACCTGCGCCCGCGCGGAACTGCAGGACGGCATGGAGATCCTCGAGCTCGGCTGCGGCTGGGGCTCGCTCACCCTCTGGATGGCCGAGAAATACCCGCACGCCCGCATCACCGGCGTCTCGAACTCCGCCTCGCAGCGCGCCCACATCGAAGGCGAGTGCGCCAAACGCGGCTTCGGGAACGTGCGCATCCTCACCTGCGACATGAACGTCTTCGCCGCCGAAGCCTCGCGCTACGACCGCGTGGTCTCCGTCGAGATGTTCGAGCACATGAAGAACTGGGCCGAGCTGATGCGCCGCATCGCCGGCTGGCTCAAGCCCGGGGGCAAGCTCTTCTTCCACGTCTTCACGCACAAGGACATCGCCTACCACTTCGCGGCCAAGGACGCCACCGACTGGATGTCGCGCCACTTCTTCACCGGCGGCATCATGCCGTCGAACTGCCTCGCGAGCCGTTTCCAGGACGACCTCAAGCTCGAGACCCAGTGGGAGGTCGAAGGCCGCCACTACGGCCAGACCTCCGAGCATTGGCTGCAGAACACCGACCGCCACCGCGACGAGATCCTCCGGATCTTCGCCCAGACCTACGGACCGGACCGGGCCAAGGCCTGGCTCGCCAACTGGCGCGTGTTCTTCATGGCCTGCGCCGAACTGTGGAATTTCAAGGGCGGCGCCGAGTGGATGGTCTGCCATTACCGCTTCGCCAAGCGCGCGGGCTAAGTCCGCGTTTGCCTCGGGCCGCGGGCAGCGTTTGCTCGGCGTCATGCAGAGCTACGAGGAGAACGGCGTGCCCATGGAACGATGGAAGGTCGGCGCGTCGACCTACGAGACCTGCCTGACGCGCGGCGCCCGCCTGCTGCGCTGGAAGCTCGACGTCCCCACGGGCCGTCGGGAGATCCTCTTCTGGCCCGAAGGCGCGCCGATGGACCTCGACAAGATCGGTCCCGTCCGCGGCGGCAACCCGATCCTCTTCCCGTTCATGGGGCGCAACTACGCCGACGGCGAGAAGTTCGCCTGGAAGGCCGCCGACGGCGTGAAGCGCCCGATGCCGCAGCACGGCTTCGCCCGCGACTCCGCCTTCGAGATCGTCGAAAGCGGCCCCAAGCACGCCGTGGTCAGGATGGTCCAGGACGAACGCGGCCGCGCCTGCTATCCCTTCGCCTACGACTTCCGCGTCCGCTTCGACTTCCTCGAGCTCTTCCTGCGCATCACCTTCGAGTTCGAGAACCGCGACGCCCAGCCGCTGCCGTGGTGCGCCGGCCACCACTTCTACTTCACCCTGCCGTGGCACGCCGGCCTGGGCCGCCGCGACTACGTCGTGAAGATTCCTTCCAAGAAGCAGTGGCGGCATGCGGCGGACGGCAAGCTGGTGCCCTTCGCCGAACTCAAAGGCCAGGACGCGATCGGCTTCGACAGCCCGCACCTCTCGGACTGCATCTTCACGAACCTCAAGTCGGCCACGCTGAGCTTCGGCCCGAAGTCCGGCGAAGAGGACATCACGATCAAGGTCGGCGAAGAAGCCATCCCGGGGTCCTGGGCGAGCGTCGTCACGTGGACGCCCGACCCGGAAGCGCCGTATTATTGCGTCGAGCCCTGGATGGGCCCGCCCAACAGCCCCGAACACAAGAACGGGCTCCGTTTCGCGGAGCCCGGTCAGGTCGACACCTTCGTCACCGAGGTGTCATTGATGTAAGCCTCGCGGCTTACTTGCTGCTGTTGCTGTTGAGGGGCAGCTTGCCCTTGGACTTCGTCGGAGCCTTCTTGGCGGCCGGGGCGGCCGGGGCCGGAACAGGCTCGACGACCGGAGGGACCACGGGGGTCAGGCCCGCGGCCGGGACGAGGTTGGCGTCGCCGGCGCCATCGGTGACCGGGGACGGACCCTTTTCAGGACCCATGCAACCAACGAGGACGGCGGAAAGGAGGGAGAGAACGAACAGATTGCGTACCATGGCAGTGAGGTTAGGTTGCGACGACTCTACCTCGCATGGCCCAACGCACAAGCGCAGATTCTGGCCCCCTGACCCTGTTCGTCTGCACGGGCAATTTCTATCGCAGCCGCCATGCCGAGGCCCTGTTCAACTGGCATGCGACCCGGGCCGGCCACCCCGCCCGGGCCTTTTCGCGCGGGTTGCTGACCTCCCTGGTGGCCGATGAGCCGACCCTGCTGTCCCGGGACACCGAGCGTCGTCTGCGGGAGCTGGGGATCCCGCTGGAACTGACCGGCGCGGCGCCCACCCAACTGCGCAAGGAGGACCTGGAGCGGGCCCACCGCACCATCGCCCTGAAGAAGGACGAGCACCACGCCATGATGCTGCAGGCCCACCCCGAATGGGCGGACCGCATCGAATACTGGTCCGTGCACGACATCGACTGCGCGCACCCGGACCAAGCGCTGCCTCAGATCGAGGCGCAGGTCCTCGAGCTGATGCGTACGCTGCGGAGCTGATCCGCGCAGGCCTTAGGCGGCCGAACCGGCGCCGGCCCGGCGCAACGTCTCGAGGTGCGAGGCGGCCTGATTGAGCAGGCCGCGCAGTTCGACCATCGTCTCCTGGGCGACCTCGGCCTTGGTGGCCGCGGCTTCCTTGAGGGCTTCGGCGCGCAGGGCCAGCTCCTTGGCGAGCTCGTGGGCGGCGGCGATGGTCTTGGCCTTGAGCTCGCGGGTACGGAGGTCGAGGCGGGCGGCGAGGGAGTCGATGTCGCGACCGAGGGTGCGGCTCTGCTCCTTGAGCTCGGCGGCCATGATGCGGGAGTCGGGCACGCGACGGAGATCCTGAGTCAGGCCGACCTTGGCAAGCGTCCAGATAATCCACTTCGTCGGGTCGAACTGCCAGGGCTTCACGCCGTTACGGTAGTCGTGCTGGAACTCGTGGTGATAGTTGTGATAGCCCTCGCCGAAGGTCAGGAGCGCGACGACGGCGCTGTCGCGGGCGCTATGGTCGGTCGAGTAAGGACGACGCCCGATCATGTGGCAGAGCGAGTTGATGCAGAAGGTGCCCTGCTGGACGACGACCGTGCGGAGCAGGCCGGCGATGAGGAAGGCGGCCAGGGCGGTCATGCCGGGATTGGCGTAGCCCATGAAGGAGGCGTAGCCGTAGCCGAGGGCGGCCGGCATCACGAAGCCCACGAAGGCGCCGATCCACTGGACGTAGCGGTGCTGCCACATGACGAGGGGGTCGGCTTCGAGGTCCTTGACGTTGGTGACGGGCGGCTTCGGCTTGAGGCGGAAGAGGAGCCAGCCGATGTGGGCGTAGAAGAAGCCCTTGGAGATATCGTAGGGATCTTCGTCTTCATCCACATGCTTGTGGTGGATGCGGTGGTCGGCGGACCAATCCAAGGCCGAGTTCTCGAAGGAAGCGGCGCCGAACAGGAGCACGAAGAGCTTCACGGGCCACTTGGCCTTGAAGGAGATGTGGGAGAACAGGCGGTGGTAGCCCAGGGTGATGCCGAAACCGGTGGCGTAGTAGTAGAAGACGAACATCGCCCAGACGAAGCCCCAGCCATGGACCTTGTTGGCGGCGTCGTCAGCCAGGTGGTACTGGGTCCAGAGGAACCAAGGCACCACGGTCAGAGAGAGGAGGGCCGTCCCGATCAGGAAGGTGGAGGTCACCCACTCGATGCGGTAGATAGGGAAGTTTTTGAACTTCATGGAAGGAGTTTAACATGGGAAGCCAGCCCCGCTGAGGCGAGAGCAATCGACCCCCGAAAAGTGGCTAAAAAGGCCTCCTAAATTCGCTTTTCGGCGAACCTTATTTTCGGGTTGGGAACGGAACCTGCGGCTCAGTCGCGCCGGCGGCGACCGATCGAATTCTTCACCGGGATGACCCGCACGGGCTCGCGCGTCTTGATCCACAGGTCGCTCTCGCGGTAGTACTTGCCGGGAATGCCCTGCACCGCGTCACCGAACGACTCCACGGGCATGCGCTGACCCTTGGGCGAGTCGTTGAAAGCCTTGGCGACATCGACGATCTTATCGGCGACTTCCCTGGGGTCATCGTCTTCGAGCAGCTGGACGACCCAGCCGGTCAGATCCTTGGGCAAGCCTTCTTCAGGCTCGCTGACCAGCACGAGCATCTGCTTCTTGGCCGGCTTCTCGCGCTCGACGGCCTCCTCGGCCATGGCGTCGCGGATCTGGTTGAGGATCTCGGCCGCCATGCGTACGTCGACGCCGCTTTCCTTGAGGATTTTCTGCACGATCTCGATGTCTACCTTGGCCATAGGCCACCAAGAGACTCCAAGCGTCCCGACGAGGGAAGCCGGAGTTATTCCCAGCACGCCCATAGGCGCAAATCAAAGGGAAACCGGAGACCGGGTGATTGGCCGGGGGAATATTATCGGGTATAAGGCACCCCCATGACCCCATGCCGTCTCTGGCTTCCCTTTGAGTTTAAAGCCCCCGCCACCTGCCACCCAAAACTTGCCGCCACCTTTGCACAGGCCGCAGGCCGATTTGCACTTAGGACAGCACGTGGTGCTGTCCCTACCCCCACCCCTGCCCCTCTGGTCTCTGTTGCTACCGACCCTCCTTTCCCTCTTAACCCCGTCGTGCCGGAACACACCAAAGTCATGGGCAAGGAGTGGGCGGAGGCCCGCCGCGAGGCCAACGTGGCCCGGCTGCGGGCGACCTTGGCCACGGCGCTGGCCGGCCGGACCGGCATCACCTTCGAACTCGGGTGCGGACATGGCCACTGGCTGGCGGCCTACGCGGCGGCGCACCCGGCTGAATTCTGCGTGGGCATCGACCTCATCACGCATCGGGTCGAACGCTCCGTGCGCAAACAGACGCTGGGCAAGCTCGACAACGTCATCTTCCTGAAAGCCGAAGCCACGGAATTCCTCGAAGCGCTGCCGCCGGAGGTCAGCCTCGCCAAGATCTTCATCCTCTACCCGGATCCGTGGCCGAAGAAGAAGCACCACAAGAACCGCTTCATCAGCGCCGCGAACCTCTCGCTGCTCGCCTCACGCGCCACCGCCGGCACGCGGCTGCACTTCCGCACGGACAACGCGGATTACTTCGCCTGGACCGGCGAGCATCTCGCCGCTCACCCGTGCTGGCAGGTCGAGCCGGAGATCGGCTGGCCGTTCGAACAGAAGACCTTCTTCGAGGAGCGGATGAAAGATCGGCGGGACGTGTTCGCCCGGCGGGCGGAGTAAAAGTTGCTCAATTGTGACGAGGTAAGTGCCTCATAAATAGCAAGTAAAAGGACGTAATCCTTTCCCTTGCGTCATGGGGCGTCAGACCTACTCATAAAAGCCGTGAAGCCTTTCCGCCACACCCGCATCACTTTCACCATCGGGCCCGCGACCGAGTCGGAAGCACAGCTCGAAGCCATCATCAAGGCCGGGGCGAACGTCGTGCGCCTCAACATGGCCCACGCCGACCACGACTGGGTGCGCGTCATCGTCGCCCGCGTCCGCGAAGTCAGCCGGCGCCTGAAGCGCGAGCTCGCGGTGATGATGGACATCAAAGGGCCCGAGATCCGCACCGGCGCCCGCAAGGAACCCACCCAGCTCTCCGTCGGCCAGATCGTCGACGTCACCGGCTCGGATGCCGCCCAAGCCGAAGGCGAGTTCCTCGTCATCCCGACCAATTACCCGAAGATGATCACCGCCGTCCCCGTGGGCGGCGTGGTGCTCGTCGACAACGGCCTCATCCAGCTGCGCGTCCTCGAGCAGAAGAAGGACCGCCTGCGCTGCAAGGTCGAGCAGCCCGGCCCGCTCGGCAGCCGCCGCCACATCAATCTGCCCGGCGTGAAGGTCGACCTCCCCGCCCTCACCGACAAGGACCGCGCCGACGTCGCCGTGGGCTGCGAGGTCGGCGTGGACTTCTACGCCCTCTCGTTCGTCCGCGAAGCCGCGGACGTCCATGCCCTGCGCACCCTGCTCGCGCAGCATGAGTCCCAAGCGCACATCATCTCCAAGATCGAAGACCAGTCCGCGATCGCCCACCTCGGCTCGATCCTCGAGGCCACCGACGCCCTGATGGTCGCCCGCGGCGACCTCGGCATCGAGATCCCCTACGAGACGCTGCCGCTCGTCCAGCGCCAGGCCGTCGCCATGGCCATCGCCCGCCGCAAGCCGGTCATCGTCGCGACGCATATGCTCGAGTCGATGATCCACGCCCCCGTGCCGACCCGCGCCGAAGTCACCGACGTCTCGAACGCGGTGCTCGAGATGGCCGACTCGGTCATGCTCTCGGGCGAGACCACGACCGGCAAGCACCCGATCCGCTGCGTCGACGTGATGACCCGCATCGCGACCACGACGGAGCGCGACCTGCCCCGCCGGCTTTCGGACGAACAGCTCAACGAGACCCCGAAGATCAAGCTGCTGCGGGCCGCCGCGGGCCTCGCGCAGGACCTCGGCAACACGGGCATCATCGCGTTCACCCGCAACGGCGACGTGCCCCGCACCCTTTCCTCCCTCCGCGCCGTCGGCTGCCCGATCTACGCGTTCATGGAGGAGATCCATGTCCACCGGAAGATGAGCCTGCTCTGGGGCGTCGAGTCCTTCCAGATGAAGTTCGAGCCCAAGGCCGAGGACAACATCACGCTCGCGTTGCAGCGCCTGCGCGACGAAGGCCACGCCCAGGCGGGACAGGTGTTCGTGATCGTGACCAACGTGATCCTCGGCCCGACCGTCATCGACTCCATCCAGCTCCGCGCGGTGCCGGCGGCCTGAAGGCAGGGACAGCACCACGCACTGTCCCTACGTGTGGGACGAAACAGGACTCAAAGGGAAACCGGAGACCGGATGATTGGCTGGGGTGCATTCTCAGGTCCCAGGTCTCAGCCATCGGGCACCAGGTTCAGGCGTTCGGGCTCAGGTACTGGTCCCGGCACCTGCCCCCGGACCTGATGCCCGCACCCGAACCTGAAGCCGAGACCCGAGACCTGAAAATGAATCTGCCGCCGCATCCTTCCCGGTTTCCGGTCTCCCCTTGAGTTAGCTGCTTTCCCATCCGCCATCCGGCACAACCTGACTGCTGACCCTACCTGGAGAAATACCGCTTGGCCAAGGCCTGCGTGCCCGCGTCGCCTTCGCCGGCGGCCACGACGTCGGCGTAGAGCTTGGCGGCGAGCTCGAGGCCGGGCAGGCTGATCTGCTGCTCGCGACAGACGTCGAGCGCCAGGCCGATGTCCTTCACGAAGTGCTTCACGTAGAAGCCCGGGGCGAAATCGCCCTTGAGGACGCGCGGGGCCAGGTTGAGCAAGGCCCAGCTCGAGGCGCCGCCGCCGGAGATGGAGCGCAGCGTGGTCTCGAGGTCGAGGCCGGTGGCGCGCGCGAACGCCAGGGCTTCGGCCATCGCGATCATGCCTGAGGCGATGCCGATCTGGTTGGCGAGCTTGCAGAGCTGGCCGGTGCCGGGCGCGCCTTGCCGCACGATGGTCTTGCCCATGGCCGCGAAGACCGGCTGGGCGAAATCAAAATCCTGCTGGGCGCCGCCGACCATGATGGTGAGCGTGCCTTCGCGCGCGCTGCGATCGCCGCCGGACACCG
>Ga0222713_10001196_pt1 | contig 29561 bp, 23 predicted proteins | sample C33_649DmetaG_FD_165061 | JGI IMG/M metagenome (GOLD analysis project Ga0222713, IMG submission 165061) | Estuarine water microbial communities from San Francisco Bay, California, United States - C33_649D | ecosystem: Environmental > Aquatic > Marine > Unclassified | place: USA: California... | reverse complement strand
CCTTTTCGTCAAATCGAAAGTATGAGTATTAGATCGTCGGAAGAAACAATACAGTATATATCAATAGCAGATAGTGTTCATGACTTTGGTTTAAAACTTGTTAAAAACTTCACAAGGAGAAATTCAAATAATACATTTACAGATGGAATGGAGGAGAGAGTATTATATGAAGTATCAAATTTCAAAGAAGACAATTTTATAGATTTTGAAGAAATCAATAAAGAATATATAATGAACATAGGAGAAAATGCCCACCATGGTAAAATATCTTTTGCGATTACCACAAATGATATTAACAATCCTAAATTGTTGAACTTTATAGCACTTGTCGTTGGATCGCATGATAGTAATAATCACTTTTTAACAGCAGATCATAACAATATACCAAAAAAAACTATGTGTAGTATAAATGAAGGAACCATTCCATTAATTCAATATGCTATGACAATGTCTACGATATATGATAGAGGATTTGAAGAACAAACCGATAATTGTGTCAAAAGTAACAACACTACAGCTAAAATCACAAAAGCTGATGGGAATTTATTTGGATTAGAAAGCATTTCAACAGGAGACAATAATGTATTGTTGAAATTTCCGCCTTATCACAGAGACATACATGAAGAAACGTCTATTTATAAAAATGTTTTTTTAGAATCACAGTCGTCGGGTGCTGGAAGATTTTTGACACTATTCAAAAGAATAATTGAACACTTTACAAACAAAAGATTGGCAAAAAAACAAAAAACAGGCGGAGGTAAAAGAGGTCGCGATGAAGATGAAGATTCAATTATTATTCCAATAATTGAATTATTACAACATCTTGAAAACACATACAAAATTGATTATAAGAAAATATACAATATAAACAAAGATGAAAATCCAACTGAAGATCATGAAGAATCAATTGTTCGCTCTGCTGCCAATCATGATACAATGACAAACATACTTCTTGATTTGAAAAGAGCAGGAGATCAATTACAAGTTAAGACAGCAAAAAACCTTCAATCTGTTTTTATATCAAATGATAGATTAGCCATTGCCTATGCCTTTCAAATAGATGTCCCGTCCATTAAAACAGCTACATATTTAGGGAGTGGAAAGAAAATATGCTTTTATAACTTTGACAAGACAAAAATTCAAGATGTATTTGATAACGTAGATTACTATAAAAGAGCACATGGAAAACAAATTGAAAATCTTTCGAGATATCGCGAATTCTTGTCAAACTTTAAAGAAAGATTTAATCAAAAATATATAAATGAAACTGATAGAAATAATGTTAAAAGTAAATTAGACAGATTTGAAAATAAATTAAAGTATTTAGTAAAAAATCTTAACATACTACCAATCGGACAATCCAATACACGTCGGTTACAATTAGATGTCACAGTTAGCTATGAATATATGACGACATATTTATTCATGTTAGCTACATACGTAAATAAAATCATACACATATGTCTTCTTGATTATCAAAATATTGAATATATTGAGAATTTGATTCAGAACTTTGAAACCCAATTTAACAACATAATTCGTAGTGCTAATGGTGATAATACGTATTTACAAGAATTAAACACCATAACCAATAATGTGTCAAATCATTTTACCTATAAAAATTCATTATTTGTCAATACAGCCAACTTTGATAATACAAATTTAATATCTGTAAAATATTTAGACTACATATTTAAAGTTTTACAAGCATTTCAAGAACATGATGTACATTCATATGATTCAGTCGAGGCATTTGTATCAGCGGTCAATGAAGGAGATGAAAACATTATTTTTAATGAAATAATTAACGAATTGATTAATATTTATGTAAATGAGCCTATTACAACATCTAATATAGAATTAAATCTATTAATTAATATTTTGACAAGATGGAATAATATGCAAATATCAAATAATTTTCATAAATCGGCTATTTACTTAGTAAATACAAGTGTTAGACCAACACAAGAATTAAATGTTGTTATAAAATTTATAAAATCAAATGACATACAACAACAACATCGTTCAATATTAAAGCTTTTATCTAAACTTAATGATTCAGGAATACCTGGTCTTATACATAACTTTAATATTGACAGTAGAACGATGAGTACAACAGGAGGCAGAGAGCCAGCACATATGTCTATAAATGATATTTTTTTTAAAAATAAAGATATGAGTTTATCACAAAACAAAAGTAGTTTATCAAAAAATAAAGATATGAGTTTATCAAAAAATAAAGATATGAGTTTATCACAAAACAAAAGTAGTTTTTCAAAAAACAAAAGAAGTTTATCAAAGTATGTCTTTTCAAAACCAAAAATGCAAACACATCGTGATCTGTTAAAAGAAGCATTACATCATATCACAGTATTTTCAAATCCAAAAACAGAAGAATTTGATAACTTCTGTAAAACTGTCATTTTATTCATCAGTAATCATTATTTTGACGAATATGGGTATTTAATATCAGATAAAGAATTAAGAACAATATCTTCCATGAAATCATCAACCAGTCCTTCATCACTCAAAATGTCGGGTGGAAAAATAAATAAAACAAAAAATATAAAGGCAAATAAATCTTCTGTCAGAAATAAAAAAAATACACAAGACAAAGGATTTATGACATATTTTACAAACATTGTATCACATGTTTTCGGTATCACTGATAATGACAAAAAAAAGAAACGATAAAATTTATTCACACATACATTACATAGCGGTTTTAGTATTTTTCTCCTGCAATCTCAAATGTTTTACAGACATCTTACCGTTCAATTCGTAAGTCTTCTTTTTCTTCAGCGCCTTAGTAGAACGCCTTTCCTTTGATTCTAGTTTTTCAAATCTGTCCATTATAATAGATAATATATTCTTCTCAACACTTTATCATTTTTTTCTTAAACCACGTTCCATCCGTGAAATATCATTCCATCCATCGTATAATTATTACTCTTCCATTGTTTTGGGACTACTACAACCTTCTCATTATGATTGCTCAAATATGCACCCCACCACGCATATGTTGAATTAGACAATATATTGTGATAAAACATACTCATTACAATTAGTTCAACACATTTATTCTCAAAACCAGCAAAATACTGATCTTCTGCTAATCTGAAAGTTTTCTTACACCATTCAATATCATCAGAGAAAACTATGACATGTTTCCTATCATTTTCCAAATCACATATCCTTTTATAAGCATCTTCGTAATAATCTTCTTGTAATTCACTATCCTTCTTTACATACACTGCCACAAAGTTATCATCAAAATCATCACCAAAATTATCCTTGATTTTATTATATGCTTTATATGCTTCGTACATATATGTTTCATTACTATATACTAACTCTCTCATTTTCAATCGTGTCTTAGGAGACATATATTGATATGATTGGAATTTACCAATTAACATTACATTATTGACAAATTCAGGAATTTCTTCATATACATCTCTCTTCAACTCAGTAAAGCATTCAAATTCAATTGGTACCATATCTAGAATGTTAATTATATCGATATTTTCGCAAAAGAACTTATTCCAAAGCGTTTTTACATCATCATTATCACTTTGAAATAATACAGTCTTATTATATTTCTTGCCATAATCTATCACAGTCGCTATTCTAAATAGTTGATTACCAATATCTTTACCAATATAACAGCTTACTATACTATTGTTATTATACATCACACGCTTATAAGATATATGATAAATCTTTATATAGAGTAGTTTAGTTTCAAATACAAATATAAGAGTACATACATGTCTTCAATGTTCATACTGGATTTATATAATTTTGTCGTAATTCTTTCATTATTGTAAAAAAAATGATTGAGAAAAACACATAATTATTCACAACGTAATATACGATGAACAACATCTTTGCTTGTAACAAAGCCATTTGCGAAACATATCAGTATTTGAATGACAACTCTGATAAGACAAAGCACAAATACATCACCGTTCCTACAAATGTGTTCATGACTTCTTTCAGAATCGTTATGGAGTCTGGCGTAAAGTTGTCGATCGCTCATTCTCTTGATACCGGAGGAGAACTGGAAACAATCTTGATCAACAAAGACGATAGTATCGACCACTACTCCCTACTATATCACAAAAACAGAGAAGAGCTCATTGAATACATCCTCGAGCTGTAAACATGTGTTTGATAAAAAAAACTGAAAGAGCTTTATGCACTTTTTGTTTATTTTCGCTATATAAAGATTTGCCAAATATCTAATAGTAAATGTCTATTACAATAGTTACCGCTTATTATGAACTACCTCATAAAAAATATAGTTCAATGCATTATTCAGTATGGTGTCGTCTATATCTTAAAAATACTGACGCTAATATGATCATATTTACTGATGAAAGTTCCCTTCCTGTATTACAAGAATATCGCAAGAATTTTCTTGACAAAACAAAATTTGTCATTCAATCACTTCAATCATTTTATACATATAAGTTCTTAGAGTATTGGATCAAAGACCATAAACGCGACCACGAACGATATCACCATCATCCATATTTATATATGATATGGGCAGAAAAGTCCACGTTTTTGAAAAAAGCTATTGATATGAATGTATATAATTCGGAATTTTTTTGTTGGACTGATATTGGTATGGTAAGAGAAGAATCACAACTATCTTTTATCAATAAATTTCCCAATGAAGAAATCTTGAAAACAATCAAAACAGACAAGGTATATCTTCTAAATATTGACGAATTCACAGAACAAGAGTTAAAAAATAACGATGTGTGTCAAGTATTCAGATATATACCTACCGCGCGCATAGGAGGTGGTTTTATTCTGGGTCATAAGGATGTATTACAAAAATGGTCAAGAATATATTATGAAACTCTTGACGATTTCATGAAAAAAGATTATTTCGCAGGTAAAGATCAATCTATTATGGCCTGTATTTACTTGAAATACCGCGATGAACTCATTGAACTAGTGAGACCAAAAGATTCTCCTATTAATCCGTGGTTTTATATGTTATATTATTTCGGCAATAGACCCTTGTCGTCATAAATCATCCGCCATTTTGTTCTAACATTCCCTACAAAATCACCCGCTACCGCATTAAAAGAACTTTGTGGGTATACTCTGTGTTTACAAAGTACATCAGATATGTTGTAAAATGTTTTTCCCTCGTGCTTTAGTCTAAACCACATATCATAATCATCTACAGCAAATACATCATTCCAATATGCATTTTCCTTATGAATAATAACACTGGAATTGACGACAGGATTCAATGTAAAAAAATCAAATTCCGTGATATCACCAAATGGAATAGAAGGACACCCGATCATATTGCCAAAATATTGACATTGTGTACCAACAACATCATATCTGGACAAAAAAGGAATTTGTTTTTCTAATTTAAGTGGATACCATGCGTCATCTACGTCAAGTAACGCGACATAATCATATTTGATATCATCAATCATTTTGTTCAAAGTGAAAGGTTTTCCTTTTGTCTCATAGTAAATTACTCTGATATCGTGTTCATTATCCATATTATACATATTGACAATTTGTTTCGCTTTTTGTTCTATATCTGAACCCTCTTTATGTCCATTAATTCCAATAATTACTTCCCATTTTTTATGTGTCTGGAGAATGACAGAGTGAAGCGATTCTTCTAAGAATTCTATCCCATTGTATAATGGCATAAGCACAGATATTCCGATTGTCATAGTATGACTTACTATATATTATCTATCTTTATATATCGCGATTGTAAAACTTCACAACATCTATAGTGTGTTTCCATGACACACTTTTGTTATGATTTTTCTTTTTATCTGAAACCGATACAACAGAATTGTCATATTGATAAATCTGCCAGTTTTTATCAATTTTTCTTACGGTAATACTCTAATTTCATCTTTTTGAATTGATTATACTCTATCATTCATTTTCATATATATATTATATTACATCATTTTTACTCACTATCACGAAAAATTTCAATTAAATTTATTTACTATGTATATACAACTGTTACATTTATGGTTTCAATTGAAAAACTAAGGGAACCAAAATTTCTTAACATGGCAATATTTGACCTTGTTGGAACTTTCGTGATTTCATTGATTATACATGCTATTCTTTGGGTATATCCACTTGAAATGCAGAATAAAGAGAAAAGGACTTATCCTCAATATTTCATATCTGCTATATTTATTTTCATCATGTTTCTTGGCATAGGAGTAATATTCCACAGGATCTTTGGGATTAAATCTGCACTATCAGCTTATCTCGGATTTAACGATATGCCTGTTCGCTAATAATATCTTTGATAATCCAATGATTCTTCTTCTTTTTCTCCTTGATGGTAAGGACACCAGAAACAACATTTACTAAAAATAGGGTCATATATGACAAATAAGAGAACCTCTGTAACAAATCCAATCATACTTCTAATCAAAGAAGATATTCTCGCGTTTGTTAAGATGATAATTATATAAAAGTATTAAAATAAATAAGCTATAGTATAAATGTCCCAATTCAACAAATCACCATTTAGTTTTAAAGCCCCTTCAAAATTCAATTCACAAACTAAATTCAACAATAAAGATGCTCTCTTTAACAAGAAAAAAATCAGCAATGAAGTTTTGTCTATGTCTTCCGCATCTTCCAGTTGTTCATCTTCTGGTTCATCTAGATCAGGGACAACTACTTCTACACAAGAGGACAATAATAGAGATGATAAAAGACAATATGATGACGATGATGACGATGATGAAGAAGTAGATAGCGAAATAGATAATGAAGAAGAAAGCCAAGAAGATGATGAAGAAGCTTATGATAAATACGAGACTTATCAAAAAGACAAGAAAAAATCAGTCATGAGCGAACTCAATGAAAAACGAGATCTTCTTTATCAGATGGATCGCCTTGAATCCAAAGGGTATAAACTCCCTTTTAAGTTTAATATGGAAACTGATATTGATGAAATGAGATCAGAGTATAACAAATTGATAAAAGAAAAGGAGATAGATGCGAGCATCAGATTTCAACGGAAAATGATGATGGCATTCGTCACTGGATCAGAGTACCTTAATACCAGATATGACCCATTTTCCATTAGACTTGATGGATGGTCTGAACAAGTCCATGATAATATCTTAGATTATGACGATATTTTTGAAGAACTTCATTTGAAATATAAGTCTACTGGTAAAAAAATGTCACCAGAACTTCGCCTTTTCATTTCACTATCAGGAAGTGCGTTCATGTTCCATCTTACAAGTAGAATGTTTAAAGAAACACCACTTCCCGATGTAGAAAATGTTCTTAGATCAAATCCTGAACTAATGAAACAATTTCAGCAGGCGGCGACAAAACAATATATTACAGGTAATACAAATACCCAACAGAGAAGTAATCCACAAGATAATGGAATGAATTCTGGGCTTTTTGGAATGGTTAGTAATATGTTTAATAATCTAGGAGGGGGTCCATCAAGACCAAAGATGTATAGAGACGAAGATGAGGCTTCTGAAGCGTCTGTTCGCAAATACAACAAACCCCGAAGAGATATTGACAGTATCATAAATAATGTTCATAGTAAAATTTCTTTTGATCAAGAACAGAATAATATAGAGACTTTGTCGGTTAGTGATGAGGAAATAACTTCAATAATAGAGGATACCGCTGATATCAGAATATTAAAAAACGCAAAAAATAATAAGAATACTAGAACACTTAATCTTTAGTACTGATTTTATGATATAATTCTATTATTATAAATATAGGAAGAACAATGTCTAATATAATCCGTACAGCGAATATCAATTTAATAAACATTAGTTATTGTCTCAAAGAGATAAAAAATATGCATAAACAAATTATTAAATATTACGAAGATAATGCGTTATACAAAACAGATAGAGCATATCAATATGTTCGTAGCTTTTTTGGAATAGTTGAATTATATAAAAATACATTTTATATGCATATAAATTTAGTTGATTATGGTGTTACAAAATATATACACGGTGGTAGCAGCACATCAACGACAAAAAAAACACTCGAAACAAATATAAAAACATTAGATGATATAATTAAAATCATTGATATTATTATAGATGGGAAACAAAATGTCAACATTCGTAAATCAATATATTTTGAAGAATTTATAAAACTTCACAAAAAATTTTTTAATGGCATAAATTTTTTAAAAAATAATCTTGAATCAAAAATGAAAAAAGGAGATCTTTCATATATTCCACCAAATCACCCACCATATCTGAAAAATTTATTTCTAAATAAAATCGGACATCCCGTTGTACCAATTAATAGAATGGTTCCTGATACGTATTTTCGCGTTCAAGAAAATCCCAGACAAAGTATTTTTCCGAGTAATCAAAGAACTGTATATGTTCCGCCTGATACAATAAAAGAAAGTGATGATAAAAGTATAGCACTTGGTAGTATAGCACTTGGTAGTATAGCACCTGATAGTATAGAACATGAACTTGTAAAAAAAAATGAATCTAAACTAAAAGGGATTCTTCGGCCAAGCGCTACTGGAACAAAAAGTGGTGAATGTGTAAAGAAAGCAATAAATGATATAAATAAAGCAATTGATAGTGCTGGATGTATATCTGACGGCGATATACACAATAAATTTGTTATTGATTTGAAGGAGTCATTAGAAAAACAGATAGAAGAAAGTATAAAAAAATATAATGAGAATCCTGGACAATCTGAAGGTGGTAAACAATTGAAATCTAAGCGAAATCCAAGAAAACTATCCAAAAAATCTCCCGCTATCGTTAGAACATCAGCAAAACAAACTAAATCAACTAAATCAACTAAACAAACTAAACCAGCAAAGCTAACTAAACCAACTAAACCAGCAAAACCAACTAAATCCAAGAAAGCTACCAGTGGTAAATCAACTAAATCAACTAAATCAACTAAATCTAAGAAAACTATAAAAAAAATACAAAAGAAATAGATGTCATCTAAAACACGACCCAATTAATCATTTTTCTTCTCGAAGACTATACATGACAGTATATTGTCCAAATGATTACACTAGTTTATTTGGTATAATAAAAAATTTAATAATTACTTTTTGGATCCTTTCAGGCTTTTTATGGATTTATTGGTAAATTTAGAAAACATCTTAGTAGCACCCTTTACTCTGCTAGGTATTTTCTTCACTGATGCGACAGGATCTAGAACAGCCATTGATAGTTCTTTTTCATATGTACCAACACTGCTGGCTTGTTTAAACACAAAAGTGATAGAGTTAAAGATTATAGGAAGAATGATGATAACCAATAATACTAGAAGCATGAGTGATATTTCTACAATGGAACCGGCCATGATGAGTTCTCTTCTCATATCATCAGAACATTTACATTTCTCATTGACTAAGAAACGAGTATAATCCAAAATCATATAGAAAAACACGATACATATTATGTAAAATACAAATTTCACAAAAGTGAAGATGCTCGCGACTATATGACCAAATTGATCAATGATGAACGTGGGAGGAATTACAGTAACAACAAGTAGAAACATCATAGCAAATATACTGTATCCCTTGATGAAATCTCGGTTAGGATGAACAGAACATGCGCATCCTATGTTTTCAAGTTTTTCAATATATGAATATACAGCGAGAAGTAGAAAGAATACAAATAAGTTTAAAATAAAGTTACCTATATATCCGATTGTTATACTTTGCATATTATCTAATTATAGGAAAGGAAAAAAGATTTTAACTTTTTTCAAGAATATTCAGAACAAGAAACTTTGATGATAATTCAAACTTGTTAATATCCATAGATTTTATTTTTTCTTTTATTACAGGATTATTATGAACACTTAAAATAATATACATTTGTTCTAATGAAAAATCTATGATATGCTTATGTTCATTAGACATATCCCTTTCACTATGATACTTTTCAAAAAGCTCATAAAGATCATCCAATAATATATCCATTTTATGTAATCTGTTATCACTTGACATTAATACACACCAAGCATTGTTTAGATTGGTTATCTTCTTTTTCCATTTTACATATGTACAATAGATATCATAAACTTCTTCATTTGCTGCCAATATGTTGTTTTCAAGTATCTCTTTTGAAGGATACCATTCCTTATTCTTTGTATAATTGTCCCAACGACCCTCTAATATACTTTTATCATATAAGTCTAGAATATCCAGATAAACTCTGTCAGATGATTTCTGTATGAACTCCCATATCACATCATATAAAGATGTTTTCAACTCGGAATCATTGATGCCATTTAAAAGTTCTTTTATCTTTGGGAACAATGTGACTTTGTTCTGATCGGTAAGCTTATTGAGATATCCAGTGAAAAGTTTTTTTGTCTTAGATATCTCTGTAAAATCAGCAGATATTATATGTAGGCGATTGTTATTTTTTGTGGACTTATATGAATCCTTATCACGATGATGAACATATGTCTTTTTATCAATTGGTTGATTAAAGTATGTTTCAAAATTTATGTGAAAACATTTGTTATTTTTTAATATATCCTGTTTCTTTGCTGTCAATGTCTCAGTTCTTTCGTTCTTTTCTATTTTTTTGTACTGATCTAGAAATATTTTCGTTTCTATCCGTATAATGCCAGAATCGCCTTCTATTAACATTATAGCTAAGTTTACAATACTAATGCTTATACGCTTTTTATGATGGCAAAGTGTATAAGCAATACACTAAAACATATTATATTACACATAGATATGAATACGATATTGTGTGAGTTCGTAAAGAATATAGAAAATCACATATATAGTAAGGAATTGATTTATAGATCTATTCTAGTTGTTAATAACAAATATGAATGTAAAAAAATAAAAAATCTCTTAGTAAGCAATGATCACGTAGTTTATATAGTAGATGAAATACATCCTCTTATAGATTATGATAATATTGATTGTCGTATACTTATTATGGATCAAAGGATCTTTTCTATATTCATAAATCACATTGACAACATTAATGGACTTCGCAATTCATCATATAATTTTATCGGATTCTGTTATACTATTCCTGATCAATGTATATCAAATATGATATCATTTTATCTTGAAAGAACAAACAATAACATTTATGACACTATTATTTTTGATAAAAAATATTTTAATGTGATGGAACTATGTAGTTCAGGGTAATATTTATTATGACATTTCAAAAATATCACGTTTGTCATTATATCCATGACTCATTGATGATTTTTTTGAATTCGTACTATAATAATAATTTTTATTAATTTGTTCAGGTTTAAATCCTCTAATAAATTCTACATTTGCTGTTTGTAAATATTTTATTAATTTACTTTCTTTATTTTCTACAGGTAACAATTTCTTGACCCATGTACCATTTATCAATGGATTACCACCTGCTTCTATCATCTCAATATATCTTTTAAATCGCAATTCTTTCTCAAAAACGTCTATTGTTTTTTGCATCCATTCTTTTGATTTTACATATACGATATCTTCACTCCAAAACATTTCAGGATTAAAAAGGAATTTAGCGAGACATGGTGCTGTATTCAAGTAATTATTAGCGATTCTTCGCTTTATCGCAATAAGGTCTTTCATATTGTATATAACACCTGTAAAAACATTATATGGATATATTGGGCTCGGATTTGTAGATTTTGCTGTATTCAATTGATTTGTCATCGTTATAATCAAATACAGAATATCAAAACAATAACCGTCGCTAAGTTTTATTTTTCTCCATTCTTCAAGTTCACTCCACTCGTCACTTGAATTTACTGTCACTTGATAAGGTTCGTCGTTCACACATGTTTCCTTATATAAAGGTGATAATCCTGATGATCTTATTTTTTCCATTTTCCAAACCAGACTTGAATTATTATTGTCATGTACTGATTCTACTACATTTTTGAAGTGTCTTTCATAATATCCTAAATTATTGTTGTCAGAAGGATATACCACTAAACGATTTTCACTATTATATACAACTATGTTCTTATCTTTCGTAATAAAATATAAACCACATTTTCTAGGATCATAAACGAAACTAGTATTACCTCTTGATTTCATCATAGACTCTACTAATATTATATTTGATATGAAAATATGTAATAATGATATACCTATTGCGTGTATACATTGTGTTCCTTCATTCGCATTTTTAATAATTTTACTAACACTATATACACCTGAATTAGATTTTAAATTGCTAAATATGTTTTTTTCAATAGCTGGTAGGTTATCTATTATTTCTGCCAATTCACCAAGCGCATTTATACTTTGTTCAAATTCGGAAGAATCTTTTGCGTTGTGGCTATAAATATTGTCCCAATAGCATATACGACCTACGTCTCCTATTTTGTATAGAATATCTAAATTTTCTTTAACAACATTTATTGTTTTGAAGCGTTCTTCTTGTTTCGTCTTAAAATATTTTGATATTAGTTGAGATAGCTCAGGATATTTGTCCCATACTGATGTATTCTTTTCGTCAAACATAGTTTCTGTAATGACATGCGGATTTCTGTTATTAAAATTTGATGACTTCAACCAATTGATGAGCTCGTTTAGAGAGAAACAATACCCTGATGGATGCATTATAAAGTCTTCATCGTCAAGATCAGCTATTGATGAAAATAAAATAAATGTTTCATTATTTTTACATGTGGATCTATTGATTTTAGTATTTATGGGAACATGCGGAATATCATTGTCATAGAATTTAACACCCGCTTTTAAGAGTTTCAGGTATGTGCTCTTAGATTTTTCAATTTCTCTTCCTGTTTTTGGATTGATCACATAACCTTCTCTTGGAACTTTAGGTTGTTTAATTTTATTCTCTATTACATTTATATTAACATTTTGTTGTATAATAATACCCCTTTTTACCAATGTACGATATAGCTGGCTACCAATTTTTATTCGTCGTTTTGTTAAAGGATTGAGTGCGTATTCCATATTGTGTAATTCTTCAGTATCTAATAATATAGCATGAAAAAAATGTTTTGATGATATAGATACATGAAGAATCCGAAAGTACCTAAGTTTCCCGTGTCATCATATAACTACATGTATTGGGGTAGTATTCTATTACTGATGATACCTTTTGTAGCCATCGCTATTTATATTCTATCAGGAAATAAAATAGAGAAATTTGAAAATGCATCATTCGCTCTAGAATATTTTTATATGGAAAAATGCCCTCATTGTGTCAATTTTAATCCAATATGGAAAGCTTTAGAGAAAGAGGTTACCGCTAAAAAATATAATATTACCCTCAAAAAATACGATCTATCTGCTGATGAAAATGCCGAAAAAGTAGCAGAATATAACATTAATAGTGCTCCTACTATCATATTATCTGGAGCAACTAAAGGTGATCACACAGAATATTCTGGTGAGCGTAGCGTTCCTGCCCTTATAGCATTCATTGAATCAAAGACAAAATAAAAATTGTTTTATAAATATACTGAGGTGCACGCAAATAAAATTTATTTTTTTATAAGAGTTATATAACGAATGCCACCGCGAATATCTTTAGCAGACTTATATGCGATGAAAAACAATAAAGATAAAATTAAAACAAACACCTTCAATGTAATCATTGAAAAATGTCACGTCAAAATCAAAAAAATAGCAGAACAAGGTGGGATGAACATTTTCTATGAAATTCCGCGAATTTTACTAGGCTACCCTTTATATGATATGGAAACATGTTTAAATTTTATAGTTGATGCTCTTCGCCAAAATGGTTTATTGGTTCAGATACTGCCTTATCCAAATAATTACACGATCTATATATCTTGGAAGCCGTCTGATGTAAAACAAAAGAAACAATTGACTATGTCTAAATATCCATAAGGGGCTTAAGGAACTGACAATAGTACATGTCAGACAGAATCTTTGAACTTTATAGAACTTTTACTTTTTTTTAGAATTTGTACTGATATGTACTCTCCTTCAATAAGTTTGTAAATTACTTACGGGGCTTAAGGAACCATGTAATTATAAAACAAAATAAAAACGATGATTAATTCTTACAATATGAACCACTTGCCATGTAATATATCCAATAAAAAGGTCCAAAAAATAGAGCTAGTAATAACCCTAGTACTTTTTCAGCCATACTTCCCTTGTATCCGAAGCACACAAGCGACATTCCAAATGCTATTAAACCAGCCATTGTCCAAAATATCACAAAAATTCCTATTAAAATTTCCATTAAATACTCTTCTATATTATATGTAGATTTTTTCTACCCATTTTTCACAGGATTATTTGAAACAACGTCATTTTCAACTACGTATGGGTTTGAATTATACACGTTTTTGGGTAAAGGCTTTACAAATGAATAATCATTTCGTTTGACCTTCTTTGGTAATTTTGCCATTTCATTAATCTTCATTATTGATATAGAATAATGTATAATAGTTTATCAGTTTTTCACTAAAACAAGAGTACATATTCATATAATTATCTTGTTGCTATTCATTCTTCATTATATATTACTATTTTACACAGATATGTACTCTCTATAAAACAAAAACAAAATGAAGGACATCTCAAAATGCCGTAACAAAAATTAAATGATTAAATCCCTCATTGACAAGACTTTACAAAGGGAAATACAATCGTTTCACATTGACTTATTACTGTTTTAATGTCAGTGACAGCCTTTGAATGCGCAACTAAATGATCCGGATGAATTTCTGATCCCATTTCTGTATTGGGATAAGCATAAGGTACAGTTGTGGCATATGTTATAGCTGATTCATATAGACATACATCTGCCACTATTTGATAAGGTGTTTTGCTGAAATCGTATTTTTTCGTAGCGCTATCATAAAATAGATCTACGATTTTTTGAGCACCCTTTCTGGAAATCATATACATTCCTGCTGAAGGAAGTAAATTCTTCCATTTAATATATTTACATCCAATTCTTCTATACATATCAAACAAGTGTAGAACAGTTGGTCCATATAAAATCAACATCTGTAAAATTTCTGTATCAACTGGAATATCTTTTATCATCGCATTATAGTCTATTTCAAATGGCATATATATGTCATCTTCCATTACAATGAAATAATCATCACCTGATTTAAGTCCTTCTTGAATGGCCTTTACATGACTTGATATACATGCAAATTCATATTCACATGTATTACACCCAGGATACTTGCAAGTAAGAGGACGTTTATGTGCCAACATATGATCAAAGTCTTTCGGTGTAAAAGCAGACACACGATAATGCTCAAGATTCATTTTTTCATATTGTTCTGTCATATATTTTTGCCTTTTTTCATTTGAATCAATATTAATCCAAAAATGTTTCATTATGATATCTTTTAATTCTTCTAATGTTTATATATAAGAATTATTGATCTAAACTAACATATTACATGACCGTAAAAGTTTATCTTTTGGCGGGATTGGGAAACCAATTATTTATGATATTTGCGGCATTATCGTATGCCATTGAAAAAAATATTCCTTATCAAATCATATCTCATTGGAATAAGACTACGAATGGCACAAAGACTTATTGGACATCAATATTGGATTCCTTCAAAAATAATATAGATACTGATGTAAAAGATTTAACTGAATATGACAATGTTTATAAAGAACCCGTTTTTAACTATGTTCCTATCGTAGCTAAAGATAACGTTGTTTTGAATGGATACTTTCAAAGTTACAAGTACTTTGAGCATAACTTTGACAAAATATGTGAAATTCTGCATCTAAGAGAAAAAATATCAGATGTCAGTAAAGACTACAAACACCTCTTTAATAGAAAAACAATTGCCATACATTTTAGATTTGGAGATTATTTGTTTTTACAGAACTATCATTGTATCAAAGGACCGGTATACTATGTAGAAGCAATGAAACGACTTAATAGTCAATTAAATGAAAGAGGCGAATCCTTATTACAATATGATATATTATATTTTTGTCAGGAATCTGATAAGGAGATCGTGAATAAATATTTAGATATATTTAATTCTATATTTACTCATAAACCTAATTTTATTAAGGTCCCTGATGAAATTGATGATTGGAAACAAATGTTGCTGATGTCATTATGTGATCACTTTATAATTGCTAATAGTTCATTTTCTTGGTTCGGGGCATATTTTTCACAAAAGAGTGATAAAATAGTTTATCGTCCAAAACAATGGTTTGGGCCAGCAAACTCTTCTCTGGATACTAAAGATATGTGCCCTGATAGTTGGAATATCATAGAAGCGTAGATTATATAAAAAATAGTTATATTATATATACAAATGCGTGCTATTGTTTTTGGTCTTTTGAGTTTGTTTGTTGTACTTGATGCGACAGATTCCAAATATATATATGATATATACAATTATCACCGCCCTATTCTGAGGCGCTCCCATTCTATCAATCATCTTTTTGTAAGGAATAACACCGTATTTGACCCAGATAATATTATGTATTTACCAAAAAAAGAACAAAATTAACATATAGATTATTTTTCATTTTAGTATTTATGAAATACTCTTATAAAGAGATTTGGATAAATACTTCTTTTTTTTACTTCCATCACACAATACAAAAATATATTTTCCTCCTTTTGGACCATTATATACCTTCTTGCCACCAGCAACTTGCTGGTCTATTATATTTTTATCAACAGACTGTTTCATACACCCCTCCTATAATTACATCTGAAAATTATAATGTTTTAGAGCTTCCAATGAAACGTTATTCTCCGCCTCTTTTTTGGTTGAACCTTTTGCTGTACCAATGACAGTATTATTCTTGTCCTTGATACAATATGTGAATATCTTACTATTATCCTTTGTAACAATATTGATCTCAAAATATCTAGGTTGATCCTGTAAATGATGTTGCATATACGAAACAAGCAAATCCTTGTAATTTGTCTTAGATGATATGAGTTCACTAAAGTCTAGGTAATTCTCTATGATATATATAATCCAACTTTGTACCATATAATATCCATTTCCATTAAATGCTATTGACAAATTTTTCGGTAACATTACTTCGTCCTTTTCCGTTTGAAAATCAAGATATATTGCTCCCAAGAATGCTTCAAATATATCTTCCATTATTTTGTAATTATTTCTACCATTAGCCTCTTCTACCTGTTTAGATATAATCGCAAACTTCGGAAAACCTATCTTATCAGAAAGATAACCTAACATCTTGCCATTCACCAACTTTGTCCTGATTTTAGATAGAAATCCTTCATTCTGATCAGGAAATCTTTCATATAAATATCCCGCTACTACCATTCCTAGCAAGGAATCACCTAAGAATTCTAACCGTTCATATGACATTTCTTGAAGAGGCAAACAATCATCAGGACATTTAATATTGCCACTATTGAAATCCGCATTTTTCATAGTACAATATGACTTGTGTACAAGAGCATTCCTGTATAAGTTTATATTATTAAATTTTATCCCTTTCAAGCCATTATTTTCAAACAAAGCAGTTAGATCACTTTCAGATAATAGACAATTTTTATTATTATAAGGCATATCATTTGAATCTATCTTAGTAGTCTTGTTATGAATATTATTGATCTTATTCATCTCGCATTTAATAAGAAAACATTAATATATTTATATCATTTTTTACTTTTTCATGCGATCAATTCCTTGTTTTTTTACTTGTTACTCTAAAAATAGATATAAACAATATAATTCTAAACCAGTATAAATGATTTCAAGTGAATTCGCTCCTTCTCAAATTGAAATTAATTCTCTAGGGATAGGATTGTTGAATTACAGTAATTTAGATAATCTTGATTTATCAAGTAGGGAGTTTTTGGTTGTAGGGGAGCAAACAAATTCAGATTCAAATTCCAAATATAGTTTAATTATTAATAATCACATTGTCGGTGTAAACACAACAAGAGAGCGCATAGATTCATCAAAAGATGGTGGGGTAAAAACAAGTTCATTCTATACAGATAGTGATATCATATGTAATGGCAATATTATTGCCAGGGGGTTACAATTCGGGGAAATCAAGCTAGATGGGTATAATTCTAATGTATTAGAAGACATCCTCACCGTCATTAGCAATACTCAAGAGAGATTTTATACAGGTTTTGGTGCCTTGAAAAATATGGACGTTTCTAATCTGTATCCTATGGCAATTGACAATATATATTCACCGTCTTTTGTTACACTTGGAACTGAACCCGATACATATAATAATACAAATCCATTAAATATCGTATCACCTGCTAATTACAACATTGATAATATCCATATATCACTACAAAACAATATTACAAACGATAATAATGAATATTCAAAAATGAGAATAGGTATCGTGGGCAATACTGTTGAATCTCCTGCTGTAATTTCTACTACTTCTGGTATGCCTTTGACATTTCACGTGGGACTTACAACAGCAGAAATAAATAATCTTTATTCGGATGAATCAGGTATTCCAAATTACAATATAAATTCTAATATATCACCATCATTGACTATAGATACTCTTGGTAACATAGGTATAGGGGTTACTCAAACTGAATTGATATCCTTTACCAAATATATCGCGACATCTGATAAAACTATTTTCAAGAAAAATGTCGAAAAAAGACCAAAAATTCAAATTATTGGATGTTTACAAACTGACGATATTGTATTATATGATTATTTTAGCAACTCTAATTTACACATTGACGATATATATGTACGTAAGAAGGGTCTCAATTTTGAAGCAAATCAAATAATACCTGGTGATTTTATTCAAGGACTCTTTAGGTTCAATTCAAATTTATTTATTGGCAACAATGGTGATAACTATACATTGGAAGTTAATAATATTTTAGATGTCAAGGGTGATTTACTAGTTTCTAACGAAGCTATTCTCAATAGAATCAATGTCAAAAATGATGCTGTATTTGAAAATATTGTTCAATTTTATGACACTATTCACTTGGAAGATGCTGTTGTGGGTGGTAATCTATCCATCAACTCAGGGGATCTCAAAATAGATAATATAAGAATCAATATTTCTGAAATGCATCCTGTAATGGTTGATGCTAACATAGCCTCGGCTAGTAACATAAATGGAAGTAATATATTATTTTTTGCGAGCAGTGATATCCTTAATTTTTCAGGAGGATCTAATTTGGTAGTGCCAGGACGTCTTGGTGTCGGTTTATTACAAACAGATGATTATAATGAACAATTCAATATTATAAAACGTAACACTAGACAATTTGAGATGTCATTACAAGATGCTTCATTGGAAAATATTGATACAACTCTGCCACAATTTTATATGGGTCATTTGGGTGGATTGAATGATGTTAATTACGTGAAAGATAGAAGTGTGATACTCAACACTAACGATATTGAAGGTCAACACAATATATATTTTTACCCAGGTGTCAATATTGTTCGTAATGAAGTCAGTAAGTATGTTCCAACATTGTCTGTTAATCAAAACAATAGAATTGGTGTCAATACTTTGAACCCTCTTTATGCTCTTCATGTTAATGGTGATATCATGTGTAAAGATCTGTATATTGATGTTAATAATACTCCAAATAAAGGTCTTGTTTTCATTTCTAAAAAAGACACAACAGCAAGGTTAGGGGATATATCAAAAGATATATTTTATTTATACGATCAACAAGGCGCAAATAAATTTTGTATCAATTTCGTTGATACTACGTCAATCAATCTTAAAGGTCTCAATGTAAAAGGAGGTATTAATTCAATTAGTGACGGATTTTACGAAAATAATGTCAAGTTAGCTCCTTTGAAAATTATTGATACTGGTACTGAAAAATATGCATATACAAATAAACATATTAGTATAGGTTTTTCAGATGATGGTACTGTCTCGTCAGGCAAACCTTTGACAATCCGCAACATTTCTGCTGACACTTACAATGATAGTATTATACGAATCTATAAGGGCAAGGAAAGAGGAGCTGTCAATAAAAATGCAGAATTTAGTGGTATCGATATTTGTGAATATGATATGTCATATACTGCAAATGGCCGTCTTGACAGAAACCTTTACAAATGGTTCATGTATAAAAATCATAATTTTGAATCATCTGACTCAAAGGTGGTAGGTCCCTTGCAATTCGGTTACACTCGTGGTACTCAACATCCAACAAATTACGGAATGTCAATGTACTACAATACTAAAACTGATAAATATCATGTTGATGTTAACAATCCTACTGTTATTACAAACTTAGACAATGTAAAGAGTGCTATGTCTGTTTATGGTGATCTTGAAGTTTATGGTAACATCAACATCAAAGGTTCGTCCAATTATCAGATAAACGGTATTGATGTTTCTGTTAATGCTGTCCAGAATCTAATATCACCGTTAGCAGACATTATAGCAGATCAAAATGGTGTTCCTGAATCAGTCAATGATGTCGTTATCACTGGGAAAAAAATCGCTATGTTACCTGACAAAACTGTAGCAATTGGCCATCTTAATCAAGGATTTGCTTCATACTTGAATCGTATCGGAAATAATGGTTCAGATTATGTTGTGCCACTTACAGTATATCAAAAAAATAAAGGATCGTCTATTACCAGTTTCATCAGTAGCGAAGATAATCAAATTGATGTAAATTCAGCAAGCATAGATTTGACAGTATTCAATATAACAGAAACAAGTGATATTTTAGGTAGTGCCAATTATACTGGAAAGAAAAAGAACTCTGTACAACTTAAAGTATCAAATTATGGACAAAACTCTACTAATCTTAAATCAATATTCGAAATCTCTTCATATAATGCTTCCACTACAAATTATGATAAAACACTTTCTATATATCACAATGGTGTCACTAGTTATATGAATATAGGTCACAAGAGCTACATGGATATGAGCAATGATAATCTGGAAAATATTGCTCTACATGTAGAGAACCCCTCAAAATATCTTTTACAACTTACTAACTATACAAATGCCCCTGCTATCAACTTTCATAGGAAAAATGGAGAACAAAATAGATTCTGGGTAGTTGAAGCTTCAGACGATAACGATCACTTTAACATTAAAAAAGCATCAACTATGAACTCTTATATACCACAAGATAATACTCTTAAAAATGTGCTAGTATTGACAAACGATAAATTGGGACTCAACGTGGATTCACCTGTATATACTGTAGATGTAAAGGGTGGTAATGACGAACCTGGTATGTGTTTAATTAATACATATGCAGATGTACAGAGTAATATAATTACAGCAAAACCATATATTACTAATAATAAACTTCTGCTAAGTGCTATTGAAAATAATTATGATTATATGACAAATACATATTATTCGGGAATCAAATATTCTATTGCCAATTCTAATATTCCACTGGATGATGCATCGCAAAATTATCTACTGTATAATTTTATAACAGAAGATGTTCTTGTATATAGTAATCTTCAAGCTAGTAACATATTTTCGCTGCCTTTTCAATATGAACTTACTATAACTAGCAATAATGAACACCTCAATATGAATGTTTCTAGCTATGTCATTACATATACAAACAACATTTTAAACAACAACTACACCATGAATAACAGTATTCGCTTGAAGCCATCGCTAGCTTATATTCCAAGAGGAGATCTTATGATAAAAAGCGACAATTTTATTACAAAACAGTCAGTATTAAATACGAAAATAATAATTGACCAAATGTATGATTTAGAGTACAATCTTTATAATTTTCAAAATTTGCAGAATGCTAACCACAATTATAACTATAATACTGAATTCGTTTTACCCTATAATCGCGAATGCTCCTCTAACATATTTTCTAGTTATTATTTATCATCTACTATTTCACCAGGAGGATATGTTATCAATTTATTTACGTCAAATTTGATTGAAACATATATAGGCGAATCCACATTATGTGACGCATTCTTGGAAAAAACAGTTACGACCGAAATACTATTAAACCAACATCTAATGAATTATGTCATAACATCCAATGTTATACATTATATTTCACAAGACGAATATGATATTGATCTCGTCGCTGATATGAATATTAGATTTAAATACGTGACTGATATTTTGGCACCACCTGTGATATTAAATAATAATGCTACTAATTCTTATTCATCTAATATCATAGATAACGGATCACATAGCAAAACATTTATTGTTGATTCAGTAACCACCTTTCTCAATAACAATCCATCTGGTAAACATATTCAAGATTTCGAAACACTTTCTGTCTCTAATTATTTATTACAAGATACATTTGATTTGTATGGAAATACATATCAATGGAATGTTACAATAAATGATAAGTACAACTCATATAGTTTCTTAGATGAAAAGAATATTAAGATTATCCTATGGATATTTCGTATCTTGCAATCAATTCTAAAAAATACCAACCTCATATCGTTCTTCAAAACGATGTTGATTTCAATGAATTAGGTAATGTACAATATGGATTAGCAAATAAAATTTATAGTAAAAACGGGGCTATTGAAATAGTGACTGATGATGACATTAATACCAATACTATCTTAAAGATCGGGAAGTTGGGAGATATGAATGTATATGGTGGATTAACAGTGGACGGAGATATCAATGCGACACAAAAAAATTATGGAAAATTACACGTTAATACTCTTATACTAAACGGTGATGTTCTTGACAGACTTGGTAACAGTATGCTATTCAATTATAGCGAAGATATGTACAATCAAGCATTTGTAATGCAGTCTTCCAACTATATCTTATATACGAGCAATTATTCAATACATTCTACTTGTAATTTGGAATTTGTATTACAAGGAACTCATCAAAAAGGTTTCACAATTATAAAAGAGGACACCAAGACAAATTCTAACTATAGCCTTTTTGATATTCACGATGGCAATAAGAAAGTATTGTCGGTTGTTGCTGGTGGTAGAATAGGTATTAATAAAGATGCTAACTCAAATTATGACCTTGATATTGCGAGTAATTTGAGAGTTCCAATGATAAAAGCTGATTACATAAATGCTGATGGGTCGTTGTTAAGAAACGTTAACCTGCGTGATAGGAATACCAATATGTTGACAGAAGGATCTTCAAATATGTACTATACTTCAAATAGAGTTCTTGGTGTTATTGATAAAATCAACCTAGACTATATTAAACAAGGTACATCCAATTGTTTTATCTATAACAATAAATGGGATAATGTAGGTAGCGTTCCTTTGACTGTGTCTGGTAATTTTAACGTAGGTGGAATAATGAGTATTCAGACAGGCAAGGTTGATTCAAGATACAGTTTAGATATAGCATATGATTTGAGAGCATCCACAATATATTCAAGTTATATTCAATCAGATGGATCTCGTATTACAAATGTTAATCTTTCAGACAGAAATACAAATATGTTAAAAGAACAACCATATTCTTCAAATCTTTATTATACTGCTACTAGAGTCGGAGTAATATGCCATGCTTCAAATCTTGAAACATCAAATTTAGTATATCATACTTCAAATGTGATTTGTGATTGGGTTGAGCTGAAACATGGTTATATGTCTAATTACGTTAATAATATGTCAAATTCTATAATCACATATGTGAATAATACAGACCATAATACATCAAACTATGTTGTTACTACTTCTAATACAATTAGTTCATGGTTTAAAGATGTTGATATCAATATATCCAACTATGTTTTGTCAGAATCAACCATATCAGGAAGTAATGATAGCAATATGTCAAATTATGTAAGAGGTAACTCTAATACAATTAGTTCATGGTTGAAAACAGTTGATAGCAATATGTCCAACTATGTTTTTTCAGAATCAACCATATCAGGAAGTAATGATAGCAACATGTCAAATTATGTAAGAGGAAGCTCTAATACAATTAGTTCATGGTTGACTACAGTTGATAGAAATATGTCTAATTATATAATCAATCAAGGATCATCTTCTACTACAAATGACATCAATATGTCAAACTATCTTAATACGGGTTACACAACAATATTAAGTAGAATAGATAATTTATCAGCTGAAGATATATCAGATGGTTCCACAAAAAAATTAATTATTGATAATGTTTATGATAATCAATTAACTGTTCATGGTAGTGTTACTAGTAGTAACATTATATTACAAGGAAATACAGAAGATAATCTCATATATGCTACAAATAATGGTCAACAACGTTTAACTTTGAATTCTTTAGGTGACTTAGAAGCAAGTGGAACCATAAAAGGTAATCATATTCAAGGCGATGGATCTTTGCTACAAAATGTTAACCTATTGGACATAAACGCAGATAAATTACCACAAGGCACAAGTAATTTATATTATTCTGATACAAGAGTTTATGATGTTATTCATGGAATAAACCTCGATCATATTAACAATGGAACATCAAATGTTATGTTTACTAAAGGTCTTGATGGAACATTATCCATTTCTGGAAACGTGTCAATAACAGGATCTATTAGCGCAAGTGGGCAAATTCAAGTAACAACTGTTCAAAGTGCTACTAACTCATCTATTACAATAGATTCTGGTAATGATGTTAATCCAAATCTTGTCATGAAAAGGAATGACAATACAATTGATTTCATAAATATGTCAAATAATGTAAATAATAATATATTCAACATCACTGGTCAAGGCAACGTTGGAATTGGTATGCACCCTATAACAAACTCTCCTTATTTATTGGAAGTAAATGGTTATATTAAAGGTTCGTATCTATATGGAAATGGTGCAAATATAAATAATGTTAATTTATCTGATAGAGACACCAACCAACTTTTGGAAAAACCAGGGATTTCTTCAAACATGTATTATACTGCTACGCGTGTTGGTATCATAGTGTCTGCGTCAAATCTTGAAACATCTAATTATATATCTATTACGTCTAATACACTTATTGATATCATAAAAACTAGAACTTCAAATACATCTAATTATGTATTAGGAACATCTAATGCGATTAGTACATTGTTGAATAGTTGTAATTTCAATATGTCTAACTATGTTAGTGAGAACTCTAATGCTATTAGTACATGGCTAAGTAGTCGTGATAGCAATATATCTAACTATGTTAGCGGGAACTCTAATGTCATTAGTACATTGTTGAATAGTTGTAATTTCAATATGTCTAACTATGTTAGTGAGAACTCTAATGCTATTAGTACATGGTTGAATAGTCGCGATAGCAATATATCTAACTATGTTAGCGGGAACTCTAATGTCATTAGTACATTGTTGAATAGTTGTAATTTCAATATGTCAAACTATGTTAATTATAACTCAAATGTCATTAGTACATGGTTGAATAATCGCGATAGCAATACGTCTAACTATGTTAGTGTGAACTCTAATGTCATTAGTACATTGTTGAATAGTTGTAATTTCAATATGTCAAACTATGTAGCATGGAACTCCAATGTTATTAGCACACGATTGAACACCAAAGATAGCAATATGTCTAACTATGTCGTATCTACATCAAATACAATAACTGCATGGGTAGCTTCTAAAAATATTGAAATATCTAATTTCATTTCGACTGGTAGTTATTGGATTGGAAATGCTGATAATATATCTTATGGTGACGTTCATGTTTATTATGGAAAAATTGATATTCCGTCATATACACTAACACAAGTCCAACCAACCATTGTTGATAAAGGAACGGGAAATATGATTCCTAAATTGATTTCAGGAAATGATTACTATTATGAGTTCACTTCAATTACTGGTGTTAACACAATTCATTTTACACAAGAAACAACATGTGACATTTTGGTCGTATCTGGTGGTGGCGGTGGTGGCAGAGATGGTGGTGGTGGCGGTGGTGGTGGTGGTGTTACATATAAACAAGGAATAAAATTGAATGGAACATATAATATAACCATTGGCAAAGGTGGATCATGTGCTGTAGATAGAGGAAATGATGACGCTCCTGGCGCCACACAAGGAGGAGATACTGTGTTTTCAAATGATACAGGAATATTATACACTGCTAAGGGTGGTGGAGGTGGTAGAAGTGGAAAAGCAATTGAAAATAATGAATATAATGGTGGATCTGGTGGTGGTGGTGGTGGTCTTCTTGATGGTAGAGTTAATGGAGGTAATGGCATACTTGATCAAGGTTACAATGGTGGAAATGGTATATCAGCTGGTGGTGTTAGCGTGGGTGGTGGTGGTGGTGGCGCTGGCAGCACAGGTACAAATGCTACTTCTGCTACTTCAGGAAGTATTATAACTCGCACAGCAGGAAGTGGAGGAAATGGTAAACCAATTAACATTACAGGTACTGAATTATATTACAGTGGTGGTGGCAGAGGAGGTAAAACTTCATCATCAGATGATGCTTCAAATAAAAGTGTTATAGGAAATAACGGTTTAGGATACAATTATTATGGTGGTGGTGGCATAGGAGGTGATAGTGTAGAATCTAATAAGACAAATGGCCAACAAGGTATATTAATTATACGATGGGTCACACCTATACAAACTTCTACAGCATTTTCAGAAGCCACCTCAAAATCAGATGTATCAAAATTATGGACTTCCAATGTAGATTATATTGAACATAACAATGTCCATATATACCATGATGCTGTGAGAATATCACATCCAAATAACACAGCAATATTAAATTATTATGCGTATTATAAATTCATTAGTAAGACTACCTTATTACATGACCATAGTTTGCATGATAGATCTTTGACAAATTACAACAACGCATTATATGATCTAAATGATGGCAGAAACAGTATGCTTTTTTACACACGCGCATATGCAACATTGGCAGATGATAATTGGGATATTTATGATAATATCGTCATATCTGGATGGTTTAAATTAACACTCAATTACAGTAGTAATATATTTACCATCAAAAATAAAACACCAGTTGATACAATTGGCACAGACGCATTGAGTATATCATCTATTGGTTCGCAATTTGTATTCAAAATAAAGGATACAAACGTGTATACCACATCTGGATCAGAGGTTTTACAAAATGATTGGAACTACGTATCTTGGTATATTACAAGCAATGCGACATATACTGGTACCATAAAAATAAATAACTATACATCAAACTTTGATAGCATTGTATCCGGTCCTTTTATTGATCCATATAATATAAATCAACTAAACGTCGTTAATATTTCTTCGGGTCTCCCTATTGCTTTAGACAATAATCCAACTAACCTTTTTGATGGAAATTATGATACTTATGAAACCACAAAATGGATGACTAATGGTGGATTTAGTAGCACCGACGGTGTTTTTATTTCATCTAAATACAATTCATTTATGTCATATTATGATAATGTATGGACATTGAATGTTAATACAAGCATTATACCACATCATACTGAATTGTATTATGGGGAATTTGTGCGTTTTGATTTGAATGAACCTATAATGCTTAAATCGTTTTCCATGATACATTTAGCGATACCAGATTATACTAATCCAGTGAATGCACCAAAAGCCTTCAAAGTATTTGCTAGTAACGATGCGAAAAATTGGCAGAATATTTGTACCATATCATCTAAAAGTTTTACACAATTTGGAACATCTAGAATATTTAATCTATCATATGATATACCTATTACAAATAATAAGGCTTATAAAAACTATTTAATTGTAATAAATTCAGTGTATGCTAGTTCAAGTGCGGATGTTCCAGATAATGTTTTCATATTGTTCGAAGAACCACCAGAATACAAAGAATATTTCTTGAGAATTGATGAAATTGAATTAGTAGCATATCCTGCTTATGAGAATATTATTGGTTGTCGTTCTAGTACAGATTATATTGGAAAACTAAATGTATCAGACTTTGCCATATCTGTAAATAATGCGAATATATACACACCTAGTTATACAAAATTAGTTGACGACTATTACGTCGGTAGCGAAGTTAATAAACTATCTGATACGATCACATTGACAAGTAATGTCCTGCAAACGCAAACAAATGATATGACCACAAGAGTTGATGGTGTCGTTGAAATATATGACAATAAATTTGTAAACACTTCAAATTGGATAAATGATGTTCAGGTTAGATTGAGCGACTCTATATCTATATGGAGAAAAGAAGTCAATTTCTCAACTTCTGTAAAGACATATAATATTTCAAATGTTTCTTATAAATTAAGTATTGATACTATAGGAAATTATTATAGAGTATTTGATGTGACAGTTAAAGCACTAAGTGAAGCTTCCGTTAACATATTGATATATTCACTATCTATTACAGTATCTTACAATTCTGCGAAAGTATTACAAGGAGTGTCATATATGATGTATTCTTCCTATTATGCATTGAATACTATATCGGATATTAAACCAGGATCTATTGTGACTGGTATATCTTTGAGTGATAATACAATCAATTTTATAGGCAACAATATCGTTATCACGCCTAAAGAAGATTTTACCATAACAGTTTTATCAAGATAGATCATAAAAAATGATTATCTGTTTTGAATCATATTCAATAATATGACAGATGTCTATGTCACTCGAGCAATGCTTGATCATTTTCAGCAGAAAATAAATCTAGAATCTACATATACTGTCCAACATCTTAAAGATATCTTAAATGAAGTGTATGGCGAAGCAAAGCTACAACAAGATATAAAAGATGAATCATCCAAAAAACTTACTAAGAAAGGAATATTGAAAAATCCATCTTAAATACATGATATTATCACAATAAATATTGTCTATATAATTTATTTTTTAGTTTACATCAATTTGCTTACAAAAACATGTGATCTTTTGAATATGTAAAACTAGTAATGTATATGAGTTTTTTATATTAGCTTCATATAGAAATTCACACATAATGAGTAAAGCAGAAATAAAAAAAAAATATAACAATATTTTATCAAAAATAAAAAAAAATCCTTCTCTGTGTGAAGAATGGAAGAATAGCAATGGTACTATGTTTGCTGACCAAAAAATAGAGAAACCTAAAGCAACATCACCTGGTTCTTATAATGTTATTATATCAAAAGCATGTGAGACACTTGGTATCATAAGAGAAGATAATACATCTTCGCCACCAGAATCTCATTCGGTTGCTTCCAAAACTTTAAGTAAAAAAGAAAAAATGAAAGCAAAAACTAAACAACTTTTTGAAAACCCTAATGTAAAAGCAATTGTTAAACTGAATACCTTAATTGGAGTTGTTAATAATCAAAATGATAACCCACCCTATTACAGTAGAGCTCATATCAAAGAATGGGTAAGTAAGACAATAGAAAATAACGATGATACAGTTATTTACTCACCTATTACCAAAAAATATGTTAATAAATATACTCCTATAAGTTATAAGCATTTTTTTAAGATTTTATTATATGGTATAATTTACAAAATATCATTTAACCATGAGTTTTTTAACGATGACAAATATGAAATTAATGAGTTTAGAAAGCTTGTTAAAAAAGTTTTTAAAGAAACTAAATTTAATCTATCTAATTTCAATACAGAATTATATT
>Ga0222713_10001193_pt1 | contig 29627 bp, 30 predicted proteins | sample C33_649DmetaG_FD_165061 | JGI IMG/M metagenome (GOLD analysis project Ga0222713, IMG submission 165061) | Estuarine water microbial communities from San Francisco Bay, California, United States - C33_649D | ecosystem: Environmental > Aquatic > Marine > Unclassified | place: USA: California... | reverse complement strand
AAATTAGACTTCGTAAGCTTGCATTTTGGTTCTGTTATCGATACAATCATGTTAGGTGATCCTGTATGAAGCAAAAAAGACCAACAAAGTTTATTAAGATTATAGAATTAGAAAACTTTCAATCTCATAAGTATTTGAAATTGGAACTGCATGAGGGCTTCAATGTAATTACAGGAACTAACAATGCTGGCAAAACTGCAATTTGGAGAGCTTTAGATTTTATCTTCAACTTTGGCAAAAAAGGTCATGGAAGTTTCGACCCATCATATGTATCTCACAAAGCTCCATTCTGCAAAATAATTCTTCACTTTTTTGATGGGACAAAATTAGTAAGAATCAAAAGTGGCCACAAGGGCGATAAAAACTCAATTCATATCTACAATGATAAAGATGAATTGATTTATGAAAAGTTAAAAGCAGACAAAGCATATGACGAGTTTGTCACTGATTTTTTGGGCGATCCTTCTTATGATGAAGAATTAGGTTCTTTGGCTTTTGTTGATCAATCCCAAGCTCCTTTTTTAATATCCCTAACAAGCACTAAAATCCCAGAAGCTTTTGCTCGTTTGATTAAATCTGCTGATTATGACAATGCAGTCAAAATCTTAAAGTCAGAAAACAATTCATATTCATCCACTATCAAATCTACTGATATAGAAATTGCAAAACTTGAACTTGAATTAGAAAAATATTCTGATTTAGACGATCAACTCAAAATAATTGAAGACAATGACAATATTATTGAAACCAATGATGACTTAGAAAATGTAATTTCTGACTTATCAAAAATTAGAGAAGATGCAATTAATCATAGAAATAGAATCAAAAATCTTAAGATAGAAAATGATGTTGATCAAAAGTTTTTAAATGAACTTGATAATTTAGATAACTTCGAACATATCAAAACAACAATTGAAACCTTGTCAAATACACATCAGACTATTGAATCTAATGAAGAAAAAATAAAAACTTTAGAACTCGAAAATGAAAAAGATGGTTACCTAATTTCTGATGCATTCATAAATGTATGGAATGAATTAAGAAATACTTATCAATTAATAAAAGCGCTTGATGTTTTGAACACAGATTTGATTGATAATAATGAAGAATTAGATTCTCTTAACGATCTTCAAGAATCAGATGAAGAAACAATAAAGAACATTGATATTGATATAAAAAAATATCAAGACGAAAATGAAGAGTTGTCAAAGAAATTGGAGTTTTGTGATGCATGTGGTCAAAGGTTAGATAATGCATAAAAAGATTTGTATTGTAGGTGATCCTCATATTGATAACAAGCAACCTGTGGGCAGGCTTGATAGTTATATGGAAGCATCATTGGCAGATTTAAAATGCACTTTGATGATTGCAGAAGAAAAGAAATGTGATGCAATTGTTTTTCTTGGAGATATGTTCGATAGAAAGCAAGTAAACGCAGAAGTAACATCAAAGCTAATTCAGATTTTAAATTCTAACGATTATGGTGAACCTTGGCCATTTAAAAAATACACTCTGCTTGGAAATCATGATATAGATAGTTCGATGTCTAATTTAGATAAATCATCATTTTGGACATTGATAGTTTCTGGGTGTGTTGAATATGTTAAAGAAGTGCCAGATTTAGGATTAATTTTCGAACATTGGCATGGTAGAATCGAGGAAACTATTTCTGACGGTATTTTCCAAGATTATGACTATCCTATTGTTTGTGCCCATGCTTACATTGCTGATCAGCCTTCTCAGTTCGTTAGTGCTTCTATACTTGCTGATAGCTTTGCTGTCAACCCAAAAACAAGATTAATTGCTGCTGGACACTTTCATTTTGAGATGGATGTAATGAGAGATGACAATACAAGATTCATCAACCCAGGAAGTTTAAGTAGAAGAAACTTTAAACTTGAAGATACAAATAAAAAAGTCAAAGTAGCCATAGTAGAATACGATTTAGAGGGTACTTATCTGGATATCAAATATGAAGATGTTTACACAGCTCAACCCTATGATGTTATTTTTGATTTAGATAAGAGAGAAGAAGCGAAGGCTAATAAAGAAGAAATTAAAGCATTTACTAATTCATTAATTGATTTTAACTTTGACAAAATGGCATATTTACAAGATCCTATTGACCAAGTTAAAAATGCAGGTGTGGAATTGAATCTTGATGATGCAATTGTCGAGAATGCATGTAGAGCTTTAATAAAATTAAATGCGGAGAAAGTGTGATGACCATCCTTGAACAGTACAATGAAAACCTTAAGTTTATTGACAATTTACAAAAACGAAAGTCAAAGACTGAAGGTTCTATCGAAACCCGTAATCAGGAAATAATTAAAATCAAAGATGAGATTTCTAAATTGTCTGAAAAGCTTAAAAATGATTATAATTTAGAACCATCAAATCTTCTTTCTAAAATTGAAGAACTTAGAAAAGAGTTCAACGATAACACCCAAATTATTAAAACTAACTTGGAAAAGCTTGACAATAAAGATGAGTGAATATTTATCAGCAAAGCGTGACAATGCAATACGTAAAAATGAACTTCTAGAAAAGCGTGGAGTTAGAAATACTATTCAGAAAAATATTGATGAATACAAAGAAAAAATCAAAGAGATTTCTGATAAAAGTAAAATGAACTCAAGCTCTATGGATTTACTCAAAAGAATCTCTTCTGAAAGAAGAGTAAATATTGTAACCTCTATAGAGAACATTACTAATAAGTTCATTCAGCAGATTTATGGAGTTGATCATAAGTTTGTCTTTGCAGAAGAAGGCGCAGCATTTGATAAATTGACACCACTTATTTACAGTCCATTTGAGGGTGAAGATTTTGCAGCTTCTTTGAGAAAAGGCACTGGTGGAGGATTACAACAGGTAGCAGGTTTTGGAATTAGACTTGCTGCTTTAGAACTTGAAGATGCCCCTCAGCCTTTGGTTATGGATGAGCAATTTTCAATGGTTTCATCTGACTACAAAATTGATTTACTAAATCAATCATTAGTTCAATATTTTAGAACGACTAAAAGACAATCTATTTTTATCACACATAAAGCTGACATATTTGGGAAGGATGCTGATAGAATCATTAAGCTAGACAAAAAAGATGGAGTGGCTATCGCTAAAGAAGTTACCTATCAAGAAATAGTAGAAAATTATACTGCTACTTATGAACTTAGTGAGGATGAAGATGAGGCGTAAAATAGAAGAAGATCAAGCTTATGCAATTGTAAATAGGATTATGTCTACCCCTGTTCCATTGCAGTCTGAGCTTTCAAATCCTTTCAATTCAAATAAGCGAAAGAGAAAAATTGTCTTAAATCCTGAAGACAAGAAAGATAACACTTTATCTGATGATGTAACCCTTTGGACAGCTAAATCTTTTGTAGACTATTTTGCTGATTGTTATTACAAACAAAACAATGGTTACTACAAGAAAACTTATTCATCAGACAACAGTATCTTTAATGAAATAGGTAAGTTCATGGCATCCAATGGACTTCAAAAGCAAGAGTGGACCAAGCGTTTTATTGATTGGTGTTTTGAAAATTCTCAGACAATTATTAAGAAAAGCGGTTATTTTTTGCCAACTACTATCAAAAACTATCTAAATCACTTTTATCAAGAGGAAGTTATGCCTAAGGTAGAGGAAGATAGCATTGATAGATCATATTTTGAATCTACAATTCTTGAAGATATAAAACTTGCAGATGAAGAGGGCAAAGCAAGCGAAATCTACATAAGATTTGGCATTCCAATTGCTTCTACCTATTTTATTCAAGTAAGAGGTTTTAATCCAGAAGTTGTTCAGAAAGGCATTGATAACTTTTTGACTAAACTTTCTAAAGGTGATCTCTCTTCAAAACAAAAGGTTGGATTGGTTCTTCAAAAGTCTGTTATGAAGTCCCCTTATCCGCCAGAGTTTAGTTTATTAGATTGGCGAACAAAATTTGACAGTTTTACAAAGGCGTATGAAAAAGAGAATTGGTGGAGAGAGAAAGATTATTCTGGCAAACCTTTGTCAGAATACCAGAGACTAATTAAAAGGGACTAAATGGAACAAAATGACCTCAAGAATCAACAGCTAGAAATATCCACGTTTAGAAAAACTTTACGTGAAATTGACTGGTTCTTGAGGTCAAAACGTCCGATACTTTACCTAACAACGCCAGAAGAGCAAAGAATTGAAGATGGCATTAAACAAATTTGCTCTAAACCTGATCATAAATGGGATCTAATTACTTGGGATTTAATATCAGGTTTACAATCAACAAATAGCTCATTCCTGCCTGTTAAAGAGAATGACCGCTTAATGGACCAACTCGAAGTATTGACTTGGTTCGATAATTTAGAAATCCCCAAAGATAATTTCCTGTTGCTAGTTCTCAAGGATTTTTCTAAGTATTTTGGCAATCAGCATACTCAAGGTCAAATAGAGTATAGATTGATTAGAAACATCAAGAATATAGCTCAAAAATGTGTTACTAAAAACAAAGCTCTTATAATTATCTCCCAAAGTTTTGACCTACCAAATGAATTAGATAAATATATAAGTGTTATCGACATTCCATTACCTGAAAAAGAACATATTCAATCTAAAATACAAGATTTATTAGATAAAGCCTCACAAAGAAAAGATTTAGCTGAAAAGTTTAAGACAAACTATTCTAAAGATGAATTAGAACATATTATCAATTCTTTTAGAGGCTTAACTTTGAATGAATGTGAGCAAGTGTGTACATATTGCATGATAAAGCATACTTGTTTAGATCCAGAAGCAATATCTCATCAAAAGAAGGACATTATTCGCAAATCTGGTCTGTTAGATTGGATTGAAGTGAATGAAAATCTAGAAAATATTGGTGGTTTGAACGAACTCAAAGACTGGCTATATAAAAGAACCAAAGCATTCACAAAAGAAGCTGTAGACTACGGCTTACCTCCTAACCCTAAAGGCATTCTTCTTGTTGGTATTCAAGGCGCTGGTAAGTCTTTGTTTGCAAGAGGTGTTAGCAGCTTTTGGAACTTCCCTTTATTAAAATTAGACATGGGCAAAGTTTTTTCTGGAATTGTTGGTAGTTCAGAAAATAATATGCGTCAGGTTTTTAAAGTGGCTGAATCTGTTGCACCTTGTATTTTATGGTTAGATGAAATTGATAAAGGTATGTCAGGTTCTAGGTCAAGTTCTATATCTGATGGTGGAACTACATCAAGAGTGTTAGGATCTTGGTTAACTTGGATGCAGGAAAATCAATCCCCAGTTTTTATAGTGGCAACAGCAAACGATATTTCTAATTTGCCACCTGAATTAATGAGAAAAGGAAGATTTGATGAAATATTTTTCGTAGATCTTCCAAGCTCAGCAGAACGTGAAGTAATTTTTAACATACACCTAAATAAACGCAATAGAGACATAAACAAATTCGATCTTTCAACATTGGCAGAAGAATCTCACAACTTTACTGGAGCTGAGATTGAAGCTGCTATTGTATCCGCTATGTATGAAGCTTTTAATGAAGGCAGAGAGTTCAATACAGATGATATAGTGGAATCTCTAAATGAAATTGTACCTTTGGCTGTTACAATGAAAGAAGAGATAGAATCATTGAAATTATGGGCATCTGAAAGAGCCAGAAATGCATCAAATTCTGGTAAACTAAAGAAATACATGATATCAAGGATTCCGAAAGAAGAAGAAGATTTATGACAGAAAAACAAACAACCGAAGATGATTTTCTTAAATCTATGGACTTTAGTGTTCAGGATTTAAGAGATAGCGCAAAAAAACTTAGAAAACAATCGGGTGAAGGTTGTGAGTCTTGTAATTATTTCGGTCATACTATCAATTCTTTTGGCAAGGCTGTTCTCTGTTCATGTACTAAAACAAGATTTTGGGAATCTATGTATGCCCTTGCTGATGTACCTAAAGCTTATATATCTAAAGAATTACTTGATTGGAATACAAACGCTGATTCATTAGGTAACGATTTAGGTCCACAGAAAAAAGCTAGTAAAAATGTACAGACACTTTTGTCATTCTATGTAAAGAACTTTTCTAATATCGTCAACGGCCATCTTCCTAATTTAAAGCATTCCGAAAGAGAATCTACCAGGCTGCATTCCATATTGTTTGAAGGCGGAGTGGGTTCTGGAAAAACTTTTATCGCCTCTGTAATGGTAAAAGAAGCGATAAAATTGAATATGAATGCCAAATATTTTGATTGGTCAGAGCTTTGCCAGACATTAGGTGATTTTAATAATAAAGAAGAAATCGAAGCTATAGTTGATCGATTCAAAACTTTTGATTTCGTAGTGATAGATGGAATTGAAGATTATCCTTATTTTCAACCATATTTCTTTATGCAATTAGACAGACTATGTAAAGCAAGAATAAACTCTGGAAAACCATATATGCTGTTTTCCAATGGATCTCAATTTAATATAAAAGCAGGATCTGGTTGGCAATCCTTACTAAGACATTGCTTGATAATTCGTCTCCCTCAAACTATAAGGTAATTATATGAAAAACAATCAGGAAGATTTTGAAATTACTTTATTAGCCCATCTTGTAAGTGATGCTAAGGCTATAGAAAAAGCCTTGACTTCTGGAATAGGTGAAGAGCATTTTGTATTTGTTGAAGGCAACTACAAAAACTCTATGACTAAGAAGATTTTTACTTACATCAAAGATTATTACAAAGCAAGTGGCGGGTCTTTATTTACCTCTTTTGTGCTTGAGTCGAAGATTGTTGAAGAAGCAATACCAGATAAAGGCAGAGGCAGATTGATGACTTTATGGGCAGATATCGAAAGTATTGACATAGACCCAAACAATTTGCATGAAGTAATCCATCAGATTAAAAATAGACATTGCTTGAGAATATTAAAAGAAATGTTTGCAGATGGTCTTAATGAATTAGAGACCACTGGAGTTTCAGGTGCCGTTAATATCATTCAAGATAAATTAGAAAAAATTAATGAGCAAATGAACGAGTTTACATCAGACATTCAAAATATTGATGTGTCTGAATCTGCTGAATATTTTAAAGAAGAATATACAAAAAGAGTACAACAACCAGAACTATTTCATGGAATACCTTGTGGGCTTGAAAATATCGATAAAAGAACTTTTGGATTTTTACCTGGTCAAATTATTGTATTTTTAGCTCCTTCATCTGGTGGCAAGTCCGTGATGCTTCTTAATTCCGCTGTTCATGCAAATACAGTGGCAAAAAAGAATGTCCTTTATATGTCTTTTGAAATGAACTCTTGGCTATGTATGTTAAGACATATTTCTCTCCAATATGAAATCCCTTACAATCAACTTAAAAATGTAGAATTGTCTAAACAAGAATTAAATAAACTTATCGATAAGATGAAAACTAAGAAAGATGGGCCATACTTTGAATATGATGTCAATATGGAAGATCCTACACCTGATTACATTGATTCTAGAATAAGGGATTTAATTGCAACCAAAGGCAAACCAGATTTACTTGTTGTTGACTATATTGGTAACATGACAATTCGTAATGCACCTCAAAATGCTAAAGATTACGAACTACAATCTAAAGCCGTTCAAGAATTATTCAAAATGGCAAAAAGATACAATATTCCAATTATCACAGCACAACAGATTAACCGTGAAACAATTAGAGATGCACGTAAGGCAAAAGAAGCTAATAAGTTCATGTCTTACGATCAAGCAGCAGTTTCAGGTGGACAGGTTTTGATGCACCTTTGTACTTATGCAATTGCTATGGAACCTAATAAAGAACAGGGTTATTGTATTTTTCATCCAGTCAAAATGAGAGATGCATATTTCACTCCATTTCCTGTAAGAATGGAGCCTGAATATAATAAGGTCAGAGAATTAACAGAAGAAGAACAAATGCAGATTTTAGCTATGCATGCTATGTCTAATGGTCTTCCTGTTACAACGACAAAAGATAATATCCCTCCTAAAAGAAATGCAATGCCTTCAGTTCCTGTTGAAGAATTACCAACAGCTATTGAAGAAGATGAAGAGATACCAGTTATTGATACCAGTATAGATATGGAGCTTGATCTTTCTAGCTGGAGTCTATAATGAAGAAAGTTTATTCATCTCATTTTAAAGAAGAAACAGGGCTTAGGAAGAAATTTTCCAGAGCCCTTATTAATCAATTAATTGAAGAAGTTAATATGGCTGAGTTTGTTGAAGATGAATATGACCTTATGTTGTATCCATCTGGTAATGGTTGGGTAAAAACTAATTGTTTGATGCCTAACCACAATGATTCAAGTCCTTCATTTGGAATTAATGTAGAAGGTAATTTTTATAATTGCTTTGCTTGTGGCGCTAGTGGAAATATAGTAAATCTAATTCAAAATGTAGAAGGCTTGAACTTTTACGAAACCATTCAAAAACTAAGTGTATATTCTGGTATTGAAACAGAAACTTCAGAATTAGGAATGAAACAAACATTAAAAGAAATTAACCTTTCAATTGATGAGTTTTTGAATAGATCTCTGGAAACTAATTTGCCTGGTGGAATGAGTGAAGTAAGATTTTTATTTTCAATTGCACAAAGAATTAAAAGTTTTGAAAGCAAAGTATCATATAATCCTAAGCACTTAAGATGGTCGGAATCTATTTATAAAGCTGTAGATGACGCGATTTTAATTAATGATGAAAACAAGCTTAACATCATTTGGAAAAACCTCAATAAGAAGATAAAAGAAAGATTACAAAATGGATGAAAAAGATATTTGGGAAAAGCCACCAGTTGCAGAGATAACAGAGCAATTGCACAAAGCTATGGAAAACTGTCCTAAAGAAGTGGCTGTAAATGTAATCTTAACTGGTAAAGGAGCAAAGAGATTTTATTTTGCTAAATCTTTACTTTCGAATGCCTACCCTAATTTAAGTGAGTCTGATATAGTTAAGTTTCTAGTAAGAGCTGGAGCGGAAAGAGAAATTGAACGCTTGGCTTATATTTGGAACTTAGTGCAAAATGAGAATTCAGACATCTAATTGCTTAATACTTTATCCTGAGCTTGCTGCAGAGTCATTGAAGAATAATGAATCAGATATTTTTATTATCTGGAGTATTCTAAAAAAAGTTGACACAGTAGGTTCAGGAATTGTTTTGTTAAGTGATATTTTGAAAATCTGTGAAAAAGTTCTGGGTTTAAAAAGTACCTATGCCTATACCAAAATTACAAAAGGAATAGGAAAATACTGGAGAGAGCCTAAGGGCAGAAATGGTTATAAAACTGTTGGTCTATTCAGTTTTAAACAAATTGTAGTCAGACTTTCTCCTAAACTTGCTCGTTCTGAACCAATTGTAATTCCTTTCAATTATTTTAATTCTAATGGATTTAAGAACAGCAAAAACATTAAGAATCTTCTCATTGGTTGTGTTGCTGGTAGGTATGTAGATAATAGACCTATCAGTCTTGCTTCAATTCAAGAAAACACTGGCCAAAGCGAAAGCACAGTGAGAAATGCAATCAAAGAATGTGCATTTTTAGAATATAAAACTAACACTGAGAAAGTTTCCGTTTCTAAAAATATTCTTGGAGCTATGGCATCAAAATCAATGCAAGAGAATTCAGTTGCATATAAGATTGAAAAGATTGAAAACAATTATTTCATGATTAAGCAATTGCCAAACTCTTACATAATTAAAGATTTTGATAGGCTGCCTTTAAAATGCCGTCCTGACATTTTGAGTAAAACAGTTCAGAAAAACTTTGAACTTCTCATTCCGGCAAGGTATCATAAAAACAAGAATGCTGAATGGAAAACACCAGATTCTAAAAACTTAATAAAATTAAGAACCATTTAAAACAACTAGTGAATGACTATCTTTGATGGCGCTAGTAAGGAGTTGAAATGTGTAGTTCAAATAAAGACTTTGTGCACTTACATGCGCATACCCATTTTTCGGTTCAAGATGCTTTGCCTTCCCCTACAAATTATGCAAAAAAGGCAAGAGAAATGGGCTTTCGTGCCACTGCTATCACTGACCATGGAAAGATGTCTGGAACAGTTGAATTTGTCAATGGTTGCAGAAATCCAATTGATAATGTAGATGCTATTAAACCTATCATCGGTATTGAAGTGTATACATGCGAAGATAGATTTGATAAGTCCAAAACAGAAGATGGTAGAAGAAGAAAGCTTAATCACCTAACTCTTCTTGCTCAAAATGAAACTGGCTATAAGAATCTTCTGGCACTCTCTGCATTAGGTAATGACCCTAATGCTTTCTACTATTCACCTCGTGTTGATTGGGGATGTATACAAGAACATTCCGAAGGTGTAATTGCACTTTCTGGCTGTTTGGCTTCTGAAGTTAATCAAGCATTAATGAAGCAAGATATTGAACAAGCTGAAAATGTTGCACAAAGATTTAAGAATGTATTTGGTGACAGATATTTTATGGAGCTTCAATATCATGGCATTGATGAACAAAAGAATAACCTTAATCATTTAATTGACATTGCAAAAAAATACGATATTCCTTTGTGTGCATCTAATGATGTTCACTATTTGGATAAACTTGATTGGAAATTGCATGATGTCTTGATACAAATGAGAGATCAGAGAGAAGCTTCATCTGGTGTTGCAAAAAAGAATGGCAAAAAAGAAGCTTACGGTACTCATCAGTTTTGGCTTAAGTCTTATGAAGAAATGAATAAGATCTTTTCTACCGTTCCAGAAGCACTTAAGAATAGTGTCCTTATATCTGAAATGGTTGATGATTTCTTCAAAATTGACGTTGAGCATATTCTTCCTAAAGCTAACATTCCTGTAAATGATCCAGAGTTCAAGGCCTTTTGGAAGAATAATTTGCCATATAACAGTGCAAACGAAGCTTATCTTGCATACAGAGCATTTTCTGGACTAAAGAATCTTGGTCTTGATAAAAATAAAGAATACATGAAAAGACTCAGATCTGAATTATCTCAGATCTGGTACATGGGTGTAACTGACTACTTCCTTATCCAAAATGAAATGGTTGAGTTCATGAAGTCCCAAAATATTTACTATGGGATTCGTGGATCTGGTGTTGGTTCTCTTGTAAATTATTGTTTAGATGTTTCTTCCGTTGATCCAATTCGATGGAACTTGATGTTTGAGCGCTTTTTGAATCCTGGTCGTGGAACTCAATATCAAATCAACATCTATGACTATCCTGCAAAAATGTGGCTTGCAGATAATGGTAAACAGGATCAAGTACCTTATTCAAAAGCAATTACTAAAGCATGTAAAACTTGGCTTGCTGAAAACCCAGAATATGCAAAACATGAACCAGATATCCTTAAAGAGATTTGGGTTTTAGAGAATCAGGGTCTTGCTTCTTATATTTGTGACTTGGCCAATAAAGGAATCAAGTCAAAGCAAAATGATAGCAATCTCTGGACTGCTCATATCTTAGGTATTTGCGATAAAGAACCTGAAGGTGAGCTAATTGTTTCTAAAGTTGCTACCCTTCCTGACGTTGATACTGATATTGATGCTTCTCGTAGGTCTGAAGTAATTGACTGGGCAGTAGGAAGATTTGGAGCTGATCACGTTGCACAAATTGGTGCTTGGGGTACATATGGTGCCAAAGCAGCAGTTGTAGGTGCTTTAAAGACATCTGAAAAGTTTAATGAGAAATATGGCTCACAAGTACACCATGAAGCCTTAAAAGTGTCTGGTTCTATTCCTAAAGTGCCAGATATTACAATTGACACTGCATTGAAAGACAGCCCAGAGTTTGCTACACATTATAGGTTTTGGAAAGAAGAAATAGACATTGCTAAAAAGCTTGTTGGTACTATTTCTAACTTTTCTGTTCATGCTGCTGGTGTAATTATTTGTGGAGACCCTGTTAGTCAGCATGCACCAATTGAAAACTCTAAAGGCAACTTGTGTTCTGGCTTTGATATGTTTAATGTAGAAAGAGTAGGATTAGTAAAATACGACTACTTGGGACTCAACACATTCACTCAAATTGCTAACACTATAAAGATGATCAAAGAGCGCAGAGGTATTGATATTGATGTAAGAAAGGATATCGATTTAGAAGATCCAAAGATTTACAAAAATATTTATGCTAAGGGTAAAACTGCATCTGTATTCCAATTTGCGTCTAAAGGAATGCAAGACGCTCTGAGAAAAGTCAATGCCTCAAACATGGAAGACTTAATTGCAGTTGTGTCTTTATATCGTCCTGGACCATTAGAATATATTGATACATATGCTGAAGGTAAAGCAAATCCAAGTGCTGTTCATTATGTAGATCCAATTGTCAAAAAACATCTTGAAGTCACCTATAGTATTATGGTTTACCAAGAACAAGGTATGCAATTAGCTCGTGACATGGCTGGATTTGATCATAACGAAGTAGATAAACTTCGAAAAGCTATCTCAAAGAAGAATGATAAATTATTTGCTGAAGTAACTGATTTATTTAAACAAAAATCATTAGCTAGAGGTGTTGATGAAAAAGCTGTTGATTCTGTTCTTAATTTGATGTCTAAGTTCGTTGGATATGCATTTAACAGATCCCATGCTTGTTCTTACGCAATTCTTTCCTTCTGGACTGCTTGGCTTCGTTATTACTATCCTCATGAATGGTTAGCTACTTGTATTCATCTGGCAAAAGATGATGAAGACAAGGTTGCTATGCTTAAAAAAGAATGTGCTATGGAAAGAATTGTTATTAAAAATCCAAATGTAAATGAGTCCGGATTGATAACTCTTGTAAATAGTAACAACGAAATTATGCTTCCATTAAGTTCTATTAAGGGTGTTGGAGCAAGAGCAGAAGATATTATTCTTCATCAGCCATACACAGATTGCAAGGATTTATGTTTTAGAGCTAGACCAAACAGAGGGATGGTTGATGCATTAGCTTTTTCTGGAGCTTTGTATTGTTTGCCAGACTCTCATGGTTACGAATTAGTTGAAGACTTTATGGAATATTATGATTCTCTTGTGGCTGAAAGAACAGAAGAAGATAAAAGAATTGCAAGAGAAGCTAAAAAGAAATTCAAGCCAGCAATTTCATTGACAGATACATTTCAAATTGATGAAAGTGATGTTATAATTGAGAGAACTAGAACAAATAGAACTCGTCAACCAATTAAACTTAGAGGCAATATCAAGAGTTTAATTTCTGATGATTTATTTGATTGAGGAATATTATGAGTGATTTTTTTGATGATGAAATAGAAGAAAACAATAATTCTCATCTACTTCTTGCTGATATTGAATGGTCTTCACAAAGTGACCCTTTTGATATAAGTGCTGACAGCTTCTCTCTTAATATTGTCAATCGTTTAAGTGGAATTGACGAAGATAAGTTCAAAGAAGAAGTAGAGATGTGGCAACAAGTAATTGGCAATCTTCCTACTTATAACGAAGCTAAATTGAAGAACGAAATGAATGCTTGGGATTTCACAATTCCAAAACATGATAATTTTAGTTTTGACATGTTAGCTACATCCTACGCAAGGATGGTACAATATAGAACTTACTTAGTGCAGTGGATTGATGTAGTCAATGCTCATCATGAAATACTTTCAAATGCTCACAAATCATTGAAAGAAATGGCTGTAAAATTGGCAAATGGTCCAAAACATGATAAAGATGCAATTGCTACTTTTACTGTTCAGCCGTTTTTGCACAAAGTAACTGTAGCAAAGAGATGTTTAACATATCTTGAAAATGTCCAAAAGAACATTGACTTCGGTGCTGTTCAATTGGAAAGATTAATGCGTGAGAGACAAAATCTAGCTCGTATTAATCAAAATTACAACAGTGAAGGTATGAGTAATTATTATGCCTCTGCTGTTGAAACTGAAAATCCTCATGGGATGCTCAGAAAAGCCGATCAAGCTGGGATAAAGACCAGAAATAATAGATTGTAAATTATTTCTTTTACCCTTGCGAAAGATCAAAACATACATTAAACTTAAATCAGTGGAGTCAATAGTACTCCCTCTTGGAGAAAATCAAAATGCTTAGACGAATGTCAACCGCCCAGATGATGAACATGAAGCCCCCAACTTCTCCATCATCTTTCCCAAAGCTTGGAGAAATCCTTGTCAATTTGTCCGTCAAGGACAGCCCTAGAGTAGAGCGTAAGCTCCGCCTCGTTGGTGACCCTGTTGTTTTCCTTGAGTATCAAGACAAGGTTTATGTTCCAGGTCAAAAGGGTAAGACTCAGAAGCTTCCTTTCCCAGATGCTGACATCAACAAGTCCATGACCAGAATTGGCCATGATGATCCAGATCAGTGCCCATGGAAGAAGATGGGATACATCTCTTCTCTTCAATTTGCACAGAATTGTCTTGAGCAACAAGAAGATGGCACTTGGGTTCCTAAGGTTCTCAAGAAGGGCAAGTCCATTTTCCAGGAATTGGCTAAGTGGCAAAACGGTCGCCTCAAGGATATGGAAGATCTTGATGAGGACGAGCGTAAGGCTTTCATCTTCCACCTTGGTACTCGTAATTCTTATCCAGTGAGAATTACAGCAAATGCCACTGGTCAACCAGCACCAAAGTCTGTTGAGTACGAAGTAAACGTGTCATCTGTTAAACCAATTAAGATTACAGATGAGATGCTTGAAGCACTCCGTAAAGCTGGTGAGCCGTCTGCTGAAGACCTAAAGAGCGAGCGTTTAAAGTATGAGAAGGAAGCTCAAACTGATCCTTCTATGCCACCTTGGGAAGACTACTTCGCATATGGATATGATCTCTCCAAGATCTTTAAGCATACGCCAATTAGAACAGCTAATTCAAACGACTACTCACGTCAAGAGCCAGAGACTTCTACATTTACTGTGAAGCCTCCTAAGACTGAGAGCTTTGATGATGACGATGATGAAGAGCCAGTAAAGCCTGTAAAGAAGGCAGCTGCTCCAAAGCCAGCACCAGTCTTTGAAGAAGACGATGATGCTGAAGACGACATCGATAGCTGGTCTTAATTTAACTAATCAGGATGGCTTCAGCCATCCTGATTTTTAAGGAATAACATGGCAAGAAAAAACGAATCAGACAATTTAAACATGGTTTCCAATGAGCATCAAAAGCTTTTAAAGCAAAAGCTAAAGGCATTGGGAATTGATGAAAAAGCTGTAACCAATGGTGAACAAGAGCCAGTAGAATTTATTTCCACTGGTGTTTTTGAAGTTGATACCATTTTAGGTGAAGGCATGGGCATTCCAACAGGAACTCTTGTAGAGTTTTGTGGTGAATCCCAATCAGGAAAGACATGGCTTGCATACAAGCTTATGGCTCAAGCTCAAGAAAAAGGTAAAGCATGTGCTTTCTTCAATATTGAGAATAGCTACTATCCACCAAGAGCAATTTCTTGTGGAGTTGACATTTCAAAGCTTTTGCTTGTTGAAAATGTTGGTTCTGCAGAAAAGTATGGTGAGTTACTAAAGTTTATGGTTGAGAGTGGTGAATATGGAGTGATTGTTGTTGACTCCATTTCAGCAATGATTCCTCAAGATGAACTTACAAAAACACTTGAACAAGTGCAAACAATTGGTCTTCATGCAAGATTTGTAAAGAGATTAGCTAAAGATCTCACTGCAAAAACTGCTTCAACTGGAACAATTGTTGTTTTAATCAACCAACTTTATATGGGTGCTGGAGCAATGCCTGGAACAATGGCAAAGACAGCTACTGGTGGTAATGCAATGAATTACTTCACTCATATGAGATTGTGGATTAACAAAATCAATGGAGCAGCTGGCCAAGTAACCAAAAAGGATGCTGAAGGCAAAGATGTTATTATTGGTGGGAAATCTAAAGTTGTCGTCATGAAAACAAGATATGGACAGCCTGGTCAAATAGGTGAGTTCAAAATTATGTTTACTAATGATGAAACAACAAATCCAGTAGATGAGTTCTTGTTTAAGGCAAAAGCAAAGGGATTCGAATACATTAAAGAGGTTCGCAAGAAGTTCAGTTATGTATGTCCTAACACTGGTGAAGTTTTGGAAAGCAAGGATCCTTATGAGTTCTGCAAGCTTCTTCAAAACCAACCAGCGCCTGAAAAGAGAACTCGTAATGATAATTCAACCACTGCATTTGAATATATTTGTGGAAGAATTAAGGTTGTTGGAAAGCCACTTGCAGACCTTACAGCCGCAATTATCAAAGGTCCTCCATCTGAAGAACCTGATCTTGATCAAATGGATGATGAAGATGATGACGAAGAAGATGGTGGCTTGACCTTAGATGACATTGCAAAGCTAGTCTAATAAAAGAGGTGTAGAGAAATCTGCACCTTCTTTTTTGAATGATAGAATTAATTATGGAAGATTTATCTAGATCTACTTATTTTGATCAATTTGTAAGAGATTTAAAAGAAAATGATACTGTTAAAAATTATATCAAAACTAGAAACCTTGATTCTTGCCATATAGAAACAAACGATTTGGGTTTTTGCTCACCTCATTCTAGATATATTTTTCCATTACTCAGAGGTCGATTAATTGTCCCTGTAAGAGATGTACATGGAAGATTAATTGCTTTAGCTGGAAGGCAATTACCTGATTACACTGAAATGACAATCAAATCTTTTTGGGATACTTATAGCTATGAACCTTCTAAAGCTGATGACAGAATATCTAAATGGATGAAAGGCAAATGGATAAATGAACCTTATCAAAAATCCAAACATTTATTCAATTTAGATCAAGCAAAAGAGCATATACGAGAAACTAATTTTGTTTATATTGTTGAGGGGTATTTTGATGTTTTGATTCTTAGACAAACAGGAATTAAAAATGTAGTTGCTCTTTGTGGAACTGCTTTATCTGATTACCATTTAGCTTTACTTTATAGATATTGCAACAGAATAGTTTTGCTTTTAGATGGAGATATTGCTGGTAAATTAGCCACAGATAAAATATTTCAAAAGCTTTCAGAGAACAATTTTACAGGAAAGAGTTTGTACCTTCCAGAGAAATGTGACCCTGATGATTTTGTGATAGAATATGGCCCAGAAAATCTAATAAATGCCACTAAGGAATTGCTCGAAAGCGATTCACCTTATTTGAATATAGTAGTGAGTTAAAATGCAAGAATTTGAAAATGTTTGGAAGTTGAAAAAGTTTGATAGACAAATCTCTGCTCAATTAGGAGAAGAGCTATCAATTGCCACACCTATAGCTAATATTCTTGCTGGTAGGGGATTGAAAGACGTTAAAGAAGTAGAAAAGTTTTGCAGAACTGATATTGGCGCATTACGAAATCCTTTTTTACTTCCTGATATTCGACCTGTTTTGGCACGTTTAAATAAAGCTCTAGACAATAATGAAAAGATATTTGTCTGGGGAGATTATGATGTTGATGGAATTACAGCAACATCAGTAGTGGTAACAGCTCTTCGAAAAATGAAAGCGAATCTTGTATATAAAGTTCCTCATAGAATGGAAGATGGATATGACATTAAAGTTCATTCTGTAGATGAAGCAATTAGAGCAGAAGCCGATTTATTATTTTCTGTTGACTGTGGAATTGTTGCTTTTGAAACTGCTGAATATGCTAAACAACGTGGTCTTGATTTAATTATTACAGACCACCACCACCCTTCAGAAGATGGCAAGATTCCTGATTGTATTGGTGTTGTCAATCCTAATAGAGATGACCCAAATTATCCAGGGCATTTATTTACCAATGAATCCAATAAAGATTTTGTAAGATATCCCTTTGATGCTCTTGCTGGTGTAGGAATTGCATTTAAGGTTATGTTAGCTCTAGCAAAAGAACGTGGTTATGATGTTAGAGAAATGATTGATGAATTGGTTGAATATGTTGCTTTAGGAACTGTAGCTGACGTTGCTCCTATGCTTGATGAGAATAAAGCTATGGTTGCATATGGTTGTCAAAGATTATCCAATACATCAAAACCTGGAATACAACAGCTACTCAAAATTGCTGGTGTTAAAGAAGTGGATACATTCAGTATCGGTTTTCAATTAGGACCAAGAATTAATGCTATTGGACGTTTAGCCGATGCAGGAACAGCTTTAGACCTATTACTTGAAACTAGTGTAACAAGAGCAGAAAAGCTGGCAAAAGAGCTTGATAGTGCCAATAGAAAGAGACAGCTAGAACAAGAAAAAGCTGTTGAAGATGCTATTGCTTATGTAGAGCAAAACTTTGATTTACCTAACACATATATTCTGGTGGTTGGTCATAAAGAATGGCACCCTGGATTGATAGGTTTAATTGCTGGAAAATTAGTTGAAAAGTTTAATAAGCCCACTCTTGTCTGTTCATTTAAAGATGATGGATATGCAAAAGGTTCATGTAGATCATTGAGAGATTTTAATATTTTGAACGCATTAAAATCTGAGAAGGCATGGGCATTATTCAAGAAAAGAGCTGATGGCTCTACTGTCTGCGGTGGACATGCCTTTGCTGCGGGTTTTGAACTTGCAATTGATAATATTCCAGCAATGAGAGAAGCTTTGAACGAATACGCTTCAGAGATTCTTGGGCAATTATCTGAAGTAAAAGTTATTGATTTTGATTCTAGAATTGAGCCTGGTGATATTAGTGAAAAGGTCTTTGGTCAATTGGTAAGACTTTCACCATTTGGATCAGGAAATGAAACACCTATATTTGTATGTACTAGACTTAAGGTTGTAGAAGCCAAGACTTTGACTAATGGCAAACATCTCAAATTGAAAGTATCAGATCCAGATTCAAAACAATGGATAAATGTTAATGCTTGGAGAAAGGGACATTTGGCTGAATACTTCAAAGAAGGTTCTTTAATTGATTTAGCTTTTACAATGTCGATAGATGAATGGCAGGGTAGAAAGAGTTTAACATTGACAACTGTTGATATTAAACCTCATATAAAATAAATTATATTTACATTCTATTTGTTGCAAACTATAATATAGCCACATTAAGTTTATTTAATGTGGCTTATAGGTCTATTATGCAAGAAATTGAAGTTCAGTCAAACAAGAATGTAAAAAGTTTCACAGGTCATCAAGAAAAGCTAGAATTTGCTATTTTAAATTATCAAAAAGCTTTAGCAAGTGGCAATGTAAGAATTATTGATAATGCTTACAAAAATGTTATAAAGTTGTATCCGCCAATGATGCACTTGCAAGAATGGTACACCCAGTATCATTACTTGTATGATTCACTAGAAGATTTCCAACAGGATTACATAAGAATATTTTGTAATGTTTTATCTGCATGGAAACCTAGAAATGCTAGAAAAATATCCAGATACGATGGTACTGGTGAATTTAAGAATTATTTTATTGGAGCATTGCAACACAATTATATCAATTTAGTTAAAGCTGATAATGCCGGTAAACGCAATCCATCTTGTAAATGCCCAATATGTGAAAAGTGGGTCAATCCTTTATCAACACATTTAAGAAGCAGTCACGTTGATTTGCTATGGGCTCAATTAAAAATTAATGGACATGATATTGAAATATTAACTAATTGTCCTCTTTGTAAATCTCATAAACTTCCAAGACAATACAATTGTCTTATTAATGAAGGCGAGATTTGCACTGGCGTTGGTGATTGTACTGAATGTAAACGTGTAGGTATTAACAATGCAATTAGAAAGCATATGTTGTCAAAGCATTCTACACTATTATTTCAAAGATTCAATGAAACTTATCCAGGATATCAAACAGTTTCTCCAAGAGCTTTAAGTATCTATACAAATGAAGACGAAGACGGGGATGAAGGTTGTTATTACGATAAAGTTGAGGAAAGAAATAATTTAAATAATTTGATGTCTATGGATCTTAATGATATTGAAAATAAAATCTTAGCAAATATACTTAATGGTTCCACTAATTTGAAGTTTGATGCTGCTTTGTATAATTGTTCTATCGAAGAGTTTAATGATGCAATTGATGGTTTAAGAGATAAAATGTCAATTGCAGGATTGGAATAATCAAAGGAATTAAAATGGAAGATTTTTCAGAAGTTGAAGATACAGAAGTAAAAAAGGTCGGCTTTAATGATGCTAGGACATTACGTGCTAGAGGAGGAGATGTAAATGATCCTGAGCCTCATAAGCGTCCTACAGATCCAGTTGGTCTTTCTAGAAGCATTTTGCATGTCCTCAAAGATAATGAATATGTAAGAGTATTATCAGTTGGACCTACAGCTTTAAACTCGGTTATGACAGCTTTTAGGCTAGCATCAAGAGAAGTTGAAAGTTTAACAAATGGTTCAGTTTTAGTTTGCCGCCAATCAGAATATACTGCTGAAATTGGTGGTAAAAAAGCAAAAGGTATCTCTACAAGAATATTTGCAATCAACATTAAGTTTGCGCTATAATCCAGACCACCGAACGACTCTGTAATTTTAACTAAATTACAAAAGAAAAATATGGAAGAATTAGCTGTAAAAAGAGCCCTACGATTAATGTTTCAAGAATGGAAACAGGATAAATCTAGGGCTTCTTTTCATTATGCCTTTGCAATTAAAAAATCTAAAGTTGTTGCAATAGGAAAAAACAATATTTCCGATGGATCTAGAACAGCTTTACAAATTGGCAGATCTTTGAATATAACCAAATGGAAAGAATATCCATATATTCATGCTGAATGTGATGCAATATATCAGATAAAAGACAAATATCAGCAAACAGATATAGAAATTATCAGTGTAAGAATTAACAGAAAAGGTGAGTTTAGATTAGCAAAACCTTGTCCTCATTGCCAAAAAGTGTTGGATATATTAGGGTATCATAACGTTTGGTGGTCAATTACTTGTGACGATGGAAGTGGTAAGCTTACTCTCTCCAACGACAAAGAAAGTATCAATTATAAATATGGAAAGCTCTGATTGGAAGAAAAAGAAAAGGCAATTTCTGGAAGATTATTTTGCCAATGATGAGAATTCAGATAGCAATTTTTTTAAGGTTGACAATAATGAAAACCAGAATAAAAAGTATGCTGCTGGCACTCCCTGGACAACGTTGATCAAGGATTCATCTTTGGTGAATTCTCGTGTTTTCGTGCGTGACAATTATCATAATCATGATATATTTAGCACTGACGATGACCTTGGGAACGCTATACTCAGTTGCGCTGTTAAGAAAGCTACATATACCATCAGTGAAGAAACCGACAGGGATTATCATGAGATTTATGAAGCAATCAAAGACTACTTTTCTGACAATGGAATGAGTGGAAATGATTTGAGATCAATTGTCAAATCATTAAGAGACTTAGATCACGAAGAACTATTTAATTAAGAGAGTAAAACAATGGAAAAGATTTTAGAAGAGAATAAGAATAGGTTTGTTTTGTTTCCACTTCAGCATCATGATATTTGGGGTTTTTACAAAAGATCTCAAGCATCATTCTGGACTGCCGAAGAAATTGATTTGTCTGCAGATTTAGCTGATTGGGAAAAACTCAATCCAGGCGAACAACACTTTGTGAAGCATGTTTTGGCTTTCTTTGCTGCATCTGACGGCATTGTAAATGAAAATCTTGCAGAAAACTTTGTCGCTGAAGTTCAATACACTGAAGCAAAGTTTTTCTATGGTTTTCAAATTATGATGGAAAACATTCACTCAGAGACTTATTCTCTTCTTATCGACACCTATATCAAAGATAAGGCAGAGCAAGAACATTTATTCAACGCTATTGACACTGTTCCTGCCGTTCAAAAGAAGGCTGAATGGGCTCTGAAGTGGATTGGGTCTGAGTCATTCGTTGAAAGATTAATTGCCTTCGCAGCTGTTGAGGGTATTTTCTTCTCTGGCTCTTTCTGCTCCATTTTCTGGTTAAAGAAGCGTGGTTTGATGCCTGGTCTTTCTTTCTCAAATGAATTAATTTCTCGTGATGAAGGTTTGCATACAGACTTTGCTGTTCATCTTTACAACCATCATATAGAAAATAAGCTTTCTAAGGATCGCTTGATTGAAATTATTGATTCAGCTCTAACAATTGAAAAAGAGTTTATTACAGAAGCATTACCTGTATCTTTAATTGGTATGAATGCTGACTTGATGAAGCAATATTTAGAGTATGTTTCTGATCGCCTTTTGATTGACTTAGGGGTTGGAAAAATCTATAATTCAGAGAACCCATTTGACTTCATGAAGAATATTGCAATGGAAAATAAAACCAACTTTTTTGAGAAGCGTGTTGGTGAATATTCAAAGCAAGGTGTCGGTGTAAGACCTGACACAGTTCAATTCTCAACAGAAGAAGATTTTTAAGGTAAGAAAATATGAATGTTGTAAAAAGAGACGGAACAGTCGAACAAGTAAAGTTTGACAAAATTTCTTCTAGAATCCGTAAACAAACTTATGGATTGAATGAAGACTATGTAGATTATTTCCAAGTTGCCCAAAAGGTTATTTCTGGACTTTATGATGGTGTAACCAGCACTGAGCTAGATATGCTTAGTGCTGAAACCGCAGCCTCAATGATCACAACTCACCCTGATTATGGCAAATTGGCTGCAAGAATTACAATTACATCACTTTACAAAGATGTTGCAAAAGAGTTTTCAACAGTTGCAAAAGAACTCTATGAATATATAAATCCTGTCAATAATGAACCTGCAGGATTGATTTCTGATGAGGTTTATGCAGTTATTGAAAAGCATGCTACTGAACTCAATGCGATGATTGTTCATGATCGTGATTTTAATTTTGATTATTTTGGATATAAGACACTCGAAAAGTCTTATCTTTTAAAGCGCCATGGAAAACCAGCAGAAACACCTCAACAAATGTATATGAGAGTATCTGTTGGTATTTGGCGTGACAATCTTGAGATGGTTCAAAAGACATACGATATGCTTTCGCAAGGTCTTTTCACTCATGCCACTCCAACTCTATTTAATTCTGGAACAAAGAGACCGCAAATGTCTTCTTGTTTCTTACTTGATATTGATGATGATTCAATTCCAGGCATTTACAAAACTCTTTCTGATTGTGCAAAGATTTCTCAATCAGCTGGTGGCATTGGTATCAACATCCATAAGATTCGTGCTAAGGGTTCGTATATCAAGGGCACTAATGGATGGTCAAATGGAATTGTGCCTATGTTGCGTGTCTTTAATGAAACAGCTAGATATGTAGATCAAGGTGGTGGTAAGCGCAAGGGTTCTATTGCTGTTTACCTTGAGCCTTGGCACGGAGATGTATTTGACTTCTTAGACCTTCGTAAAAATCATGGCAAGGAAGAAATGAGAGCTAGAGACTTGTTTTTAGCACTTTGGATTCCTGACTTATTTATGAAGCGTGTTGAAGAGGATGGTGTTTGGACACTCTTTTCTCCTGAAGCCGTACCTGGTTTGATTGATACTTACGATACACCTGAATATAAGTGGTTCACAGAACTTTATGAGAAGTACGAAGCAGAAGGTAAGGGATTAAAGACTGTTAAGGCTCGTGAATTGTGGGAGAAGGTTCTTACATCACAAATTGAAACAGGCACTCCTTACATGCTTTATAAGGATGCTGCTAATTATAAAAGCAACCAAAAGAACCTTGGAACAATCAAGTCTTCTAACCTTTGTACAGAAATCCTTGAGTACACAGACAAGAACGAAATTGCTGTTTGCAATCTTGCTTCAATTGCTTTGCCTCGATATGTTGTAATTCCTACAGGCAAAGTTCGTGAAAAAGATAAGAAGCTGCGCAAGTTTGATTTTCAAAGGTTGTACGAAGTTACATATCAAGCAACAGTAAACCTTAATCAGGTTATTGATGTTAATTTCTACCCAACACCTGAAACACAGCATTCGAACTTTAAGCATCGCCCAATTGGTCTGGGTGTTCAAGGCCTTGCTGATACATTTGCTTTGATGGGTTTACCATTTGAATCAGATGAAGCACGTAAGTTGAATAAGGATATCTTTGAAACAATTTACTTTGCTGCCCTTACTGCATCTAAAGACCTTGCAGCTGTTGATGGTGAATATCAATCATTCCATGGGTCTCCAGCATCACGCGGTTTATTACAATATGACCTGTGGGGGATTAATGAGAATGATCTTTCTGGAATGTGGGACTTTGTAGCACTCAAGAAAGAAATCAAAGAATTTGGTTTAAGAAACTCCTTGCTTGTTGCACCAATGCCTACAGCTTCTACTGCTCAAATCCTTGGTAATAATGAGTGTTTTGAACCTTTCACAAGTAATCTTTACAAGAGAAATACACTCTCTGGTGAGTATGCAATTGTAAATAAGCACTTGGTAGAAGATCTTGTAAATAATGGTCTTTGGACTGACAATATCAGAATGAAATTATTCATAAATAATGGATCTGTTCAAGATATTGAAGAAATACCACTTGATATCCGTGAGACATACAAGACTGTTTGGGAAATGAAGGGTAAGTCTATTCTCGAAATGGCTCGTGATCGTAATTATTTTATTGATCAGTCCCAGTCCTTGAATATGTTTATGGCTGAACCTACAATGTCCAAATTATCTTCGGCTCACTTCTATGGCTGGAAACTTGGATTGAAGACTGGCATGTATTATCTTCGTACAAAACCAAAGGCATCTGCAATTAAGGGTCTTGGCATTGACACTTCTGGAATGCAATCACTAGATAAAGTTCAAGCTGTAGAAGTTTCAAAGCCAGAAATTACTAAGGATTTTAATCCAGATGAGTTTAATTCTGCGGTATGTTCGCTGGATAATCCAGATTGTGAAGCATGTGGCAGCTAGATAGAAAGAGAGGAGAAATCCTCTCTTTTTTCTTTACAATTAAGAAATAAGATGGCATAATAAAAATGGAGAATTAAATGGCTGAAGAAAAACAAAATCTGCAAGAGAGAATGGTAAAAATTATCGATGCAGTTGTTAAAGAAGATGAAGGTACTGAAGAAGTTCCTGTAGTTAAGAAAACACTTTGGCTAGTATTGCAAGATGTTGAGACACAAGCTATATTTCAATCTCCTTTAAGCCTAGAAGACATAAAAGAAATTACTGGAATGTCTAGAACGCTTCAAGGTAGAGAATTATATAATTTTGCTACTAACTTAAGAGCAAGGGTTGATCCAATCAAACTTATTGTTGATTTGAATCAAGCTGAAGTTTCTCCAGAACAAATTATGAAGGATTCTGTCTAATGGATATTGTCGCAAAGGTTGAGATTAAAGCATTTCGAGAGGAAGCAGTAATTCCTAAGAAAGCTACTGAAGGAGCTGCAGGTTATGATTTGTGTGCCTGTATTCCAGATTACACAAGTGGAATGATGATTCATCCACACAATGCTCTGATTGTTCCAACTGGCTTGAATGTAAATATTCCAGAAGGATATGAAATTCAGATCCGCCCTCGTTCTGGCTTGGCTGCAAAGCATGGTGTTACTGTTTTAAATACACCTGGAACTATTGATTGTGATTATTCTGGTGATGGAGAAGATTTTGAACTAAAGGTTATTCTTTTCAATCATAACAAGATTCCATTCACAATTAACAATGGTGATCGGATTGCTCAGATGGTAGTTGCAAAATTAGCAGCACATGAGCTTGTTGAAGTTGAAGAGTTTGGAAAGACTGCAAATAAGACTCGCAAGGGTGGATTAGGCAGTACAGGAAAGTAATGTATCCAGAATTTAAGAAGTTTGTCAATCTTATTGGCCATGATATTACAATTTCAGGACATGGCACTTTACCTAGGGCTGAGGTTTCCTGTCGTGTAGAAACCAAACAAAGAATAATTGGTAAGGTTGCAGGTGTTCCAATTGCTGAAACTCATTTTGAGCAGATTGCAAACTTACCAGATCCTGAAGAAGGCGTTTATTACATTGTAAGCAGAGTTGTAATGGATTTTGTTCCATTCAATCGTGAAGATGTATTTTGCGTTGACACAGGCCCTACTGCAGTTAGAGATGAGAATGGTCAAGTAATTGCAGTGACTCAACTCTCTATATAAAAGTTTAAACCCATCGATTTCGATGGGTTTTTTCTATACAAGTCTTACGTTCTCAATAAAGTCTTCTAATTTGCTTTGCCTTCTCAAAAGACCAAAGAATAATGCCAGTGTATTAGAAGCATCAATATCAGCTCTATGAGGAGTGCCATGGAATTGCATTTTAAATCTACCCATAGCTGATTTCAAACTAGATGTTGTTGATTTGTTTTGAGAAATCATCAGAAAAGTATTCAATGTTTTTACATCTATTTCTCTTCTACCAAATTTCTTAAACTCTACATGTCTATCATTAAACTCTTTTTTTAATTCAGAAACATCCCCACCACCCCATGTAATTGGATTTACAAAACATTCATACTGATCAATTAAATCTGATATCTCATTAGCTATTTGTTGATGAGAAACAGAAAATGTTGCAATATCCTCATCAGTAATTCCAGTCAAATTAGTGATATATGGATAAATTGGCTCATGCGGATTGATGTACCATTTTGCAAGATAGTATTCAGATTGCTTTTGATAAACATTCCCAATAGCTATACCAACTTGAATGATTTTTCTCTCGGTAAGACTGTTTTCCTCATTATTATTTAGCTCTAAGTCTATTGCTAAAAAGTTTTTCATAAAGCTATTATACTTTACAAGAGAGTGTAAAGCTATGAAGAATGTTGTGTTTTTAGAGGCCCCTGAAATTAAGACTATGGCTGAAAAGCTAAAAGAAAGATATTACGTATACATTGGATATGTAGATCTCGAACAAATCTATTTTGCAGAGATGGTTGGTTCTACTCCCAAGAAAGCTAAACCGATTGCTTTGAATGGATTGGCACAGAAATGGGTTAGAGATTTACTGTTGGGAGATATACAAGACAAGAAAATATATTGTCTAGGTGTTTGGGAAGAAAAATGGGCTGAATTAACAAAGGCTCATAAAGAATGGGCGTTGTTTGCTGCTCTTTATTCAATTAGCCCTCAAAACGATGGAACTATTAGGCAATTTGAAGTACAGGATTATGCTTTTATTTTGGAATACTTCATCAAAAACAATTATGGCGCAAACTATATGAATCATAGTATACTGCCTTCGTTGTTGGATAGTAAAGATCCACTTCCAATTCCATTACCGCCAGATCCAGAGGATAATCAATGAGCTTCTATAACAAATATCGTCCTAAACAATTTTCTGATTTTTCTGGTGATTTTACAGTTCAAGTTTTAAAAGCACAAATTGAAAAGAATCAAGTTCAGCATGCCTATTTGTTTTCAGGCCCTCCAGGAACAGGAAAAACATCTTTAGCTCGTTTAATGGCTATGTCTTTACTTTGTGAAAACAGAGAGGATGGAACTGCTGAACCCGATATTGATAGCAATTCTTCTAAAATGATATTAGCTGACAAACACAGAGATTTGATTGAAGTTAATTGTGCTGTCAATAATGGTGTTGACAATGTAAGAGAAAACATTGCTGAAAAGATGAGATTAATGCCTGCTTATGGTAAATATCGCATCTTTATTTTAGATGAATGCCATATGCTTACAACACAAGCACAGAACTCTCTTCTCAAAATTGTTGAAGAGCCACCAGCCCATATTATTTTCTTCTTTTGCACAACAGATCCCAATAAAGTGCTTCCTGCAATCAAAACTAGATGTCAACACTTCCAATTAAAGAAGCTAAGTGTCAATAACTGTAAACAAATATTAGAAAAGATTGTAAAAGTAGAATTAATTGATTCAGAAAGTAAAGCTTTGGATTTAATTGTCAAAGAGTCTAATGGAAGCGTTAGAACTGCTTTGAGTATATTAGAACAAATTAGCACTATAGGTGTTAGCGAGGAGAATGTTCGAAATATATTAGGTAGAAGTCCAAGGCAACTTTCTGTTGAATTACTAAAAAATATATATAGTAAAAATAGAGGGAAGTCTTATTCAATTCTAGAGTCATGTCATTTAGAGGGTAGAGATCTGTCTGCAATTTTAGATGAAATGGCAAGATTATTGATGGAAAGCATTTCTTATCGTTTGCTCAAGGTTAATGAAGATAATCGAGCAGAAGATATTGAGTTTTTAATGCAACAAAAGCCATCAACAATGCTAGAAACTGTGGACGCTCTATTATTAATAGTTAAGAATATACGGCAAAACGTTTCTGAAGATTTGATAGTGCAAACTGGAATCTTAAGAATTATTGATATGGTTACTTCTAAAGAGTAAAAAAGTTGTTTGTTGATTTGTAGCCGTAGAGTGGGGAAAATGGCTACAGAAGAAGTTAGAATTGTAAATATAGTTAAGAAAGCAAAGAAAGGTGACAAGCGATCATTTAATTTCTTGCTCAAATTAGTCGAGCCAGATCTTAAAAAAATCGCTAGTCACTTTTTTATTTTAGGTGGAGACAGAGAAGATGTCTTACAAGAACTTAGATTAGGAGTTGTCAAAGCTGTCAATTCCTATGATCCTACCAAAGATACAACTTTCAAAAACTTCTGTGTAAATCTTGTTTGTAAGAGACATCTAGCAACAGCAATTTCATCAGCAAAGAGAATGAAAAACTCAATTTTAAATGATTCTATTTCTCTTGATGCCCCAATTATTTTAGGTGATGATGGAAACTTACAAACCTTAGCTGATTTTATTCCAGATAGACTTAATCCATTTGATGAGTCTCCTGAAACTAATTTGATTGAAGATATTATTATTAAAGAAGAGTTTGAACAAACTTCGTATTTATTAAAGCAAAAATTGACACCGCTTGAGGAAGATATTTTTACAGAGTATGGTTATAATTCATCATACAAAGAGATATCCAATTCCTTAAATGTCCCGCCGAAATGTGTTGATAATGCACTTACTAGAATAAGAAAAAAAGCTACTGAGGTATATATAACATATTCTCAGCAGGAAACAATCTTGATTCAAAGTAAACTAAAGAAAGAAAACCCTGAGCCTGAAGAATAGTTGCAATTAATTCTACGAAGGAGTAGAATATATGCATGGAAAATTCAGTTGTTGATGTTGTTATCGGCATGCAATATGGCGATGAAGGCAAGGGGAAAATAGCTAATCAAATGGCTATGTCTGGTGAATATGACTATGTAGTTCGCTTCAATGGTGGCGGAAATGCTGGTCATACAATTTACCTCAATGGAGAGAAAATTGTTACACATCTTGTTCCTTGCGGTATTCTGCATGGTATTCCTAGTGTCATCGGTAATGGTTGTGTTATCAATACGCAAAAATTATTTGACGAACTTAAGTATCTTGAAGGATTTGGATTCGACACATCGCTTCTAAAGATTGCAGAAAATGCACACATAATTACACAAGAACACATTGACGAAGATTCCAAAGACACTAAAATTGGAACAACTCGCACTGGCAACGGCCCTTGTTACAGAGACAAAGTGGCTCGCACTGGAGTTCGTGCCGAATATGTCCCAGAATTAGAACCATATCTTATTGATATGCATAGTCTGATTCATTCCTCACCAAAGAAGTTTCTAGCTGAAGGTGCTCAAGGTTATTGGCTTGACATTGACTTTGGCGATTATCCTTTTGTTACATCTTCAAACACTGGAGTAGGAGCAGTATTAAATAATGGTTTCAATTATCAGCAAGTTGGGAACGTTGTCGGGGTTATCAAGTGTTATAGCACCTATGTTGGAGCTAAAGGATACCAAAAAGATGACGATCGATTTGAACAACTCAGAGAAATTGGTCAAGAATAT
>Ga0222713_10001192_pt1 | contig 29627 bp, 30 predicted proteins | sample C33_649DmetaG_FD_165061 | JGI IMG/M metagenome (GOLD analysis project Ga0222713, IMG submission 165061) | Estuarine water microbial communities from San Francisco Bay, California, United States - C33_649D | ecosystem: Environmental > Aquatic > Marine > Unclassified | place: USA: California... | reverse complement strand
CGCTGCCAATCTACGAATGTGAAGGGTGCGGCGCTGTCGAGGTGCTTGGGTCGCGCGCGGAACTTGAGGGGCGCGCCGTTGCTGGCCTTGATGCCCTGACGGGTCATAGCCCGCACCGCCCATACATCGATGAGGTTCGCATCGCGTGCGCGAAGTGTGGCGGCGAGGTGCAGCGTGTCCCTGATGTTGGGAATCCGTGGCTTGACGCGGGCATCGTCTCGCTCTCTACGATGCGCTATCGCAGCGATCCTGAGTACTGGAAGCGCTGGTTCCCCGCAGACCTAATTACCGAGAGCTTCCCAGGCCAGTTCCGCAACTGGTTCTACTCGTTGCTCGCCATGTCGACGGTGATGGTTGGGAGCGAGCCAACGAAGATCGTGTTCGGCTACGGACTCGTCTTTGCGGAAGATGGTCGGCAGATGCATAAGAGCTGGGGCAACTCCATTGAGTTCGATGAGGCAGCCGATCGGATGGGCGCTGACGTGATGCGCTGGCTTTTCGCCGGCTCGCGCCCTGAAGAGAACGTGCACTTCGGCTGGAACGGCGCGGATGAGGCGCGCCGCAAGCTGCTCGTGCTCTGGAACGTCTACGCCTTCCACATTGGCTACGCGAACAGCGCTGGCTGGCGCCCTGGTGCCGCAGCGAGCCCGGTGGCCGAACGGGGCGCCATGGACCGTTGGATCCTGAGCCGCACCGCCGATCTCGTCTCGACTGTGGAGGAGGCACTCCGGGGCTACGACGCCCAATCGGCTGTCGCACGACTTGAAGAGGGGATTGATGAGCTCTCCACCTGGTACCTCCGCCGTTCGCGCGATCGTTTCGATCTCTCCACGAGCGAGGCGGATCGCAGCGATGCGTTTGCGACCCTTCACGAGGCGCTACTGACGCTCCTGCAAGTTGCCGCGCCGATCGCCCCGATGCTCACCGATGCCATGTACACCAACCTTGTCGCCGACGGTGCAACGGGGAGCATCCACTTGCAGCCATGGCCGAACGCACGGGTGCAGGGCTGGCGTGACCAAGCCCTCGAGGATGCGATGAGCCAGGTGATTCGCGCCGCCGAACTCGGTCGCTCGGTGCGTAGCGCCGCCGCCATGCGCACACGGCAGCCACTCTCACTGGCGCGCGTCGTCTTCGGTGGTGACACGCCACACGCGGAGCTACTCGAGATCCTTGCCGACGAGCTGAACGTCAAGCGAGTTGAGTCCGTTACCGATGCGTCTGGTCTCTTTGAGCGCAAGGTCAAGGTCCTGCTGCCGAAGGTAGGCAAGCGACTTGGTGACAAGATGCAGGCGGTGCTCGCCGCAGCCCGATCCGGCTCTGTAGAGTTCCTCGCTGATGGCGCCGTACGCATTGAGGGGCTTGACTTCGCCCCTGACGAAATTGAACTTCAGGCGATCCCACGCGAGGGCGGCTTTGTGGCCGAAGCGAACGGCCTTGTTGTGGAACTAGAAACAGCGTTGACCCCAGAACTTGTTGCGGAGGGTGACGTGCGTGAACTCTCACGCGCAGTGCAAGATCTGCGCAAGCGCGCGGGGCTACAGATTGGTGATCCTATTAGCCTCTATCTCCCTGCAGTCGCCCAGTCGCTTGCGCCATACAAGGAGACGCTGATGCAGAGTGTCGGTGCCCGCTCCATTGAATTCGGTGACGCTACTGGCGACCAGACCGACCAGATTGAGCTCTCATTTGGGGTAACCCCATTCTCGTTCCGCCGGATAGTCGGATGAGGCGGACCACTCTAGGTCTCATTGCACTCGGGGTTATCGCAGTGGATCGCGGAACTAAGCTGCTGGCCGACAGCATGGATCTTGGTGCTCCACATCAGCTGATCGGCTCGTTCTTGCAGATCATTCGTGGCGAGAATCGCGGGGGACTCTTCGGTATGGTGCAAGGGAGCGCTCCGCTTCTTGCCCTCCTAAGTATTGGAGTGATCACCGCCCTGGTGATCTATCACGAGCGCGAGTCACTACCGTACGTAACACCCCTCACGGTGGGGATAGGCCTGCTCATTGGCGGTGCGATTGGCAACCTCATTGACCGTCTGGCATTCGGCTACGTGCTGGATTTCATCGATGTGGGCATCGGAACTCTCCGTTTCTGGACGTTCAACATCGCCGATGCAGGGATCAGCCTCGGCATCGTCATCCTGCTCGTGGATACCCTGTGGCGCTCCCGTAGTACGGTGCGCACATGAGTGAGGCACGTGAGCTTGATCTGCCGATCCCGCCAGAGGCGGCGCGACAGCGCGCGGACCGCTTTGTCGCGGATCGCAGTGGGCTCTCTCGTTCATTCGTCCAGCGGCTCATCTCCGAAGGCCACCTCACAATGGATGGCCTCATCGTGCGAGCGAGCGCTACGCTTGTGCCGGGGCAAACGCTACACCTGGTTATTCCACCGGTAAGTGAGACGACGCTCCTCGCCGAAGATATTCCTCTGACCGTGGTGTACGAAGACGAGGACATCGTGGTGGTGAATAAGCCTGCAGGCCTCGTGGTGCATCCAGCGCCAGGGCATGCCACCGGAACGCTCGTGAACGCGCTGCTCCATCACGTCGAAGAGTTGCCAGGGATCGCTGGCGTAGCGCGGCCTGGACTGGTGCATCGACTTGATAAAGACACCAGCGGGCTGCTGATCGTCGCGAAGGGCGACGTAGCGCAGCTCAGCCTGATGGCGCAGCTGAAGGCGCGGCGCATCAAGAAGACTTACCTCGCCTTGGTGCAAGGTTCGGTCGCCGCCGAACTGGGGCGTATTGAGGCACCGATCGGTCGTGATCCGAATGAGCGGAAGCGCATGGCGGTAGTGGCCGGGGGCCGTGAAGCGACGACGGGGTACCGCGTGCGCGAGCGATTCCCAGGGTGGACACTCCTCGAAGTTGACCTCATCACCGGACGCACGCACCAGATTCGCGTGCACCTGACCGAGATCGGGCATCCGATCGCCGGAGACCCAACCTACGGGAACGGCACCAGCCGACGCGGTCCCGATGCGACCACGCGCCTCTTCCTGCACGCCTGGAAGATCGTCTTTGCCCACCCGCGAGATGGGCGCTTGATGCGCCTCGAGGCTGAGCTTCCCGCCGACCTGCAGGCCCCTCTTGATGCGCTACGGTTGCACTCCAGCAGAGGGGAGTAGTGATGGAGCCACAACGACGAGCCGGTGAGCCAGGAGCTCAGGTGATCGTGATCTCCGGGCCGAGCGGCGTGGGCAAAGACACCATCATCAACGAGCTGCGCCGACGTCCAGTAGGTCAAACCTTCCACTACGTCGTTACCTGCACGACCCGACCACCACGTTCTGGCGAGATGGACGGCGTGCACTATCACTTCCAGAGTCGCGAATCGTTTGATGCCCTCAATGCCGCAGGTGAACTCCTTGAAGCGGCCACCGTGCACGATCGCTCTTACGGAACCCCACGCGACGAGGTACGTGGCGCACTCTCCCGAGGGCAAGATGCACTCTGCAAGATCGATGTCCAGGGTGCGCGAAGCCTGCGCAAGGTGATCCCCGAGGCGATCCTGATCTTTGTGGCGCCCCCTTCCCCAGAAGCGCTTGCCGAGCGACTCGCCGGTCGCGGCACCGAGACCGCAGATGAGCTGGTGACGCGCGCGCGAAATGCAATTACCGAGATGGAACGTGCGCAGGAGTATGACTACCTGGTGCTCAACGAGACTGGCTATCCCGAGGAGGCTGCAGCTCAGGTCGAGAAGATTGTCCTCGCCGAGCGTGCGAAGCACCCGGAGCGTCGGATCTCGGTGTGACCGGGGGCGTGGAGCCTCACGCGCTGACGTCGACTACGGTCTTGCGCGTCGCGGTCGATGTGCCAGGTGCGCCTGGCGAGCGGCTCTACGACTATCTCGCCCTCGACGGAACCCACGCTGCGGTCGGCGATGGCGTAATCGTTCCATTCGGGAGTCGCCGCGCGATCGGCATTGTCGTCGCGCTCAATCCGAAAGATCTCCCTCCCGCAGGAATCAAACTCAAGCCGATTGAAGGTCGGCTCGGCGCTGAGCCACTTGTGACCCCGCTCCTCATGGCGTTCGCGGAGGCCGCTGCTGCGCGCTGGGCCGCGCCGATCGCAACGACGGTTCGATCGCTCCTGCCTGCGGGAATGCTCGACGCCGTTGTTCTCGAGGCTCGTAGAACGGCAGAGGTGAGTGAAGCCTCTGCCCGCATCGGACTCGGCGAAGAGTGGGTTGCTGTAGAGCGGCTCACAGGTGCGCGCGGCAAGACGCGCGCGGCAACACTGAAGAGCCTGCGACAACTGGAACAGGCCGGAGAGGCGGAGCGACGCTGGTCACTGGTGCGTCGCGGTGCACAGAGCCTTGACACGACTTTCGCCTCGTTGATCACCGATGCTGCTCCTGCAATTTTGGGCGCGATGCGGCTTGGCAGTCGCCAGGTAGCCGCCGTAGAGCAGCTCACGGCAGCGGCGGGAAGTGCAGACCGCTGGGTAGCCGCAAGCGCGCTCCCAGGAGGTCTCCCAACGGTGCGCCGCCTTGCGGATGCTGGCGCAGTTCAGCTGGAGGTTCGTCGCATTCAGCGCCGCCATAGCGATCGGCGAAGTGTGGCTGTTGACGCGGCAGGGGCCGTCATCAGCCTGACGGACGTGCAGCGTGAGATCGCCGATGCCGCTTGTGCGCGTAGTGCGGCGGGGGAGACCATCCTTGTCGACGGGCCACCTGGTTCTGGCAAGAGTCGCGCTGCGGCCGAAGCGGCGGTGCGCATGATCACGGCTGGGCGATCCGTGCTCTGGTTGGTGCCAGAGGCGGCGCAGGTTTCGATTGCTGCGGATATGCTCGCTGCGGCTGGTGGTGCACCTGAGCCGATCCACTCAGGCCTGAGTGCTGGCGAACGACTCGATGCACACGACCGCCTCCTTGAGCCAGGACCGCATTTGGTGGTTGGCACGCGTGTTGCGCTCGGTGCTCTGCGTGATGAGATTGGACTCGTTGTCGTAGACGAAGAGCATGAGGGTGCCTACAAATCTGATCGCACACCGCGACTGCATGCGCGTGATGCGGCGCGCGAGCTGGCACGCCTTGCCGGTGCTGCAACCCTACTGTTGAGCGCCACTCCAGCAATTGAATCGTTGGCGCGCGCCGAGATCGAAGGCTGGCGTCGCTTCACGTTGACCCGACGTACCCCTGCTCCACTCGTTGAGGTGATTGACCTGCGGCAGGAGCTCGCCGACGGGTGGCGCGGCATGATGAGCCGCGCGCTGCTTGAGCGCCTGACCTCACTGGATTGGGCGGGCGGATCACAGGCGCTCCTAATCATTAATCGCCGCGGCTTGGCCTCTGCACTCCTTTGCCGCGACTGCGGTGCTGCACAATCCTGCCCCTCATGTGAGCGACCGCTGGTGCTACATAGCGCTGGATCGCTACTCCGTTGTCATGGGTGCGGCATTGCTGCGGAACCGCTCACACGCTGCCCCTCCTGTGGCGGCGCACGCATTCGGGCGTTGGGTGGTGGCACCGAACGCCTCGAGGCTGAGGTGCGCACTGCACTCCCTGACCTGATCGTTGATCGTCTCGACGCGGATGCCGCATCGGCGATCGGCTCGGGCGACCGCATCTTGGACGCGTTTCGTAGTGGTCGCACGCAGATTCTGGTCGGCACCGCCCTCGCCGCGAAGGCACTCGATCTGCCGGCGCTGGCGCTGGTCGGCATCGTTTCGGCCGACACGGGACTCCTGCTCCCTGACGAACGTGCGGCGGAACGTGCCGTGGCGCTCGTCGTGCAGGCGGTTGGTCGACTCGGACGTGGTGCACATGAGGGTGTGGCGGTGATCCAAAGCTATCGCCCAGAGGACCCAGCCATCACGGCGGCGGTGGAGATCGCCCGTGGCGGGAGTGTGGATGCTTGGCGTACCCGCGAGATTGGGCTGCGGAAGGCAGCCGGCGGCGCGCCGTTTCTTCGCACCGTAAAGGTGAGTGCGGCGGCGGCAACCGCGGCCGCTGCACGACGCAGCATTGAGGGGCTGGCGGCAACCCTCCGCGCCGCCGCTGCAGCGTCGGGGGATGATCAGGCGCGCATCCTTGGACCGATTCCCGCCTGGGTGCCGCGGCGGGCTGGGCGCTGGCGTGAGAACCTGATCCTTCGGGCCGTGGACCTTGAGCGGTATCTGCCGCTGATCCGTGGACGCGACCTCACGGTCGATGTGGACCCAGAGACGCTCCTGTAGCGCTTGCTAGAATCCCGCCATGAGTGTTCGTCCGATCCTGCTCCTCGGTGACCCGCGGCTGCGCCTTCCGGGCGCGCCCGTTGAGAGTTTCGGCAAGCTGCTGCACTCCCTGCTCGATGATCTCGCCCACACGATGCGCGCCGCACCTGGCGTTGGTCTCGCTGCGCCGCAACTTGGCGAGCCGCTGAACGTTGCCGTAGTTGAGGCGAAGGGGAAGACCTATGAGCTGGTGAACCCACGCATCGTGCGCGACACCGGCGATCAGACTGACCTTGAGGGCTGCCTCTCAATCCCTGGCTACGTCGCTGAGATCACGCGCAAGGAGCGCGTCTGGGTTGAGGCGCAGGATCGTACCGGTCGCCCGTACAAGTTCAGCGAACATGGGTTTCTGGCGCGCGCCGTGCAGCATGAACTCGACCACCTCGCCGGAACGCTCTACATCGACTATCTCGACTCGATGGATCAACTGATCGCCGTGGACGAGGACGACGACCAGGAGCCAGACGATTCACCAGAGGCTGCTGAAGTTGCACGGCACCGCAAGGCGCTGCGAGGACATAGTCACAAGTAACCGGTTGATCCTGTTCGGCAGTGGCGGCTTCGCCGTCCCGTCGTTCCGTGCACTTGCATCGGATCCCCGATTCGACATCGCCGCTGTCGTGACCGCTCCGCCACGTGCCGCCGGCCGAAGCGGTGCGCTCACGCCAACACCGGTCGACACGTGGGCGAGTGGTGCCGGATTTCGTGTCGTACACGCCGCCAAGGTGCGTGATGCAGCGGAGATTGAACGAATCACGTCCATCGGTGCTGAGGGGGCACTCCTCGCAGACTTCGGACAGATCATCCCTACCGAACTCTTGGATCACTATCCACGTGGCATCGTCAACCTGCATCCGTCACTTCTACCGCGCCATCGCGGCGCGAGCCCCATCCCCGCAACGATTCTTGCTGGCGATCGCGAGACGGGGGTCTCCACCATCGTGATGGATCAGGGGGTAGATACGGGGCCAATCATCGCCGTGCAGCATCTGCGAACGCGCCCAGCGGTCACCGCCGCAGAGCTAGAAGCGGAGCTGGCCGAACTCGCCGCGGTGGGTGTTGCCGACACTCTGGCCACTTGGCTGCAGGGGAGTGAGGCGGCAGCTCCTCAGGGTGTTGTTGGTGCCACGCAGACAAAGCGCCTCGCCCGTGCCGATGGTCGGATTGGTGCACAGACGTCGTGGGAGTTGGCGCAGCGTATGTGGCGGGCGTATCAGCCGTGGCCAGGCGTTTGGGTCGAGATCCCTGGTGTCGTGGATCGGCTGATCCTGTCGAGCATCAGCGCGGCAGAGGGAGACGCCTCACTCGCCGCAGGGACCCTCGAGCTGCGCGATGACGCGCTGCTCCTCGGCCTCGCCGGGGGAACGGTGCGCCTTGACCGCGTGACTCCCGCAGGCGGCAAGAGCATGACGGGAGGGGAGTTCGCGCGTGGTCGCCAAGGGGAACTCGCCGCGCATGGGAGAATCTCAGAATGAAGACCACCGAGCCCAAAGCAGGATCGCAGCGGCCCCTCAGCCTCTCTGACCTCAACGTGAATCAACTCGCGGCGCGGGTGAGCGACCTCGGCGCGGAGTCGTATCGGGTTACGCAGATTCTTGATGGGGCCTGGCGCTCCGTGGCTACCTCCTGGAGTGGCGTCACCACACTCGGCAAGCCGCTCCAAGAGCGCCTAGCGAACGAGATCCGTTTCAGCGCTTTCGATGAGGTTGAGCGACAAGAGGCCGAAGACGGTGCCACGACGAAGTTGCTGCTGACGCTCTCGGATGGCGCAAAGGTCGAGGCGGTGTTGATGCGTTCGCCTGCCGACCCTCGCCGTGGCTCGGGGCCGCGTGCCACCGTCTGCGTTTCGAGTCAGGCGGGATGTGCGGTCGGCTGCCCATTCTGCGCAACGGGGGAGCTCGGCTTCACCCGTAATCTCAGCGCCGGCGAGATCCAGGACCAGGTGCGTATCGCGCGCCAGATCCTTCGTACCGAGGATCGCGAGTTGACCAACGTCGTCTACATGGGGATGGGCGAGCCACTGCAGAACATCGATGCCGTCTTTGCATCTATTGATGGCCTCACCGAGCCGGCCCGAGGCGGGATCGGTCAGCGCCGCATCACCGTCTCGACCAGCGGTGTCGTCCCGGGGATTGAGCGACTTGCCAAGCAGCGCCCACAGATCACCCTCGCCGTCTCCCTACATGCGGCACGCAACCCATTGCGTGATCTTCTTGTGCCGCTCAACCGGAAGTGGCCAGTTGAGGCGGTCATCGCCGCCGCCGATGGACATTCGCGTGCGACGGGACGCCGCACCACCTACGAGGTCACGATGATCGACGGGATCAATGATCGCGCTGAAGATTCAGCGGCACTCGCCTCTCTGCTGCGCGGGAGCGGCGCGCACGTCAACTTGATTCCCATGAACGCTGTGGCGCACACCCCATGGCAAGAGTCCAAGCCTGAGCGCATTGAGCAGATCGCCAATCAGCTCCGGGCCGCGGGGCTCACCGTCACCGTGCGCCGCAATCGAGGTCGCGAGGCTGGCGCCGCATGTGGCCAGCTCGCCGCTGAGAAGGCTGGCGCACCAACTCCCGTGGCAGTAGCCCGCCGACGCGAGTTGCTCGTAGCGGCGAGTGCGGCCGCCCTCCAGGGGCAGCGCACCGCACAGCCAATCGCCCCATCTGGGCCACTTGGCGGTGATGCATGAGTAGCGCGCGCATCGAAATTGCCGCGAGCATCTTGAATGCCGATCTCGGTGCACTCCGCGAGGCGGTGCAGGCGGCAGAGGCGGCGGGTGTTGACCGCATCCACCTCGACATCATGGATGGCCACTTCGTGCCGAACCTTACCTTTGGCCTCGCGACGGTTGAGGCGCTGCGATCGGCGACGAAGCTTCCGTTTGATGCGCACCTGATGATCCTCTCGCCAGGGCTCTGGGCGACGCGCTACGTGGATGCCGGGTGCGAGTCAGTTGCGATTCATGTGGAGGCGCCAGACCAGCATCGTGTGACCCTCGATGCGATTCGTGACAGTGGCGGCCGCGCTGGGCTCGCGCTCGACCCTGAGACGCCGATCGAATCGTTGGCCCCATTCCGCGACCAGCTGGACTTCGCACTCGTCATGACCGTGAAGTCAGGATTTGGCGGACAGTCGTATCGGCCCGAGGCGGCGGCGCGCATGGCTGCGATTCGCGCGCTTGTGGGCGAACGCGATGGGCACCCCCTGCCACTTCATGTGGACGGCGGCATCAACTCGACGACGGCGGCTGACGCGGCGGCGGGTGGTGCAGACCTACTGGTCGTCGGCAGCGCCCTCTTCTCGGCGCAGGGCCCGACAGGTATGGGTGGTGCGGTTCGTGCAATCCGGGAGTCGGCGACCCGCTAGGGTCGCGGTCGGATTAGGCGCCCTTGCTGGCCGTGCGTCGGCAGCGGGTGCAGACCAAGACGCGCTTCGTGGTCGTTCCAACGGCAATCACGGTTGGCTGCAGGTTGGCGCGGAAGCGTCGGTGAGCACGGACGCGGTTCATTCCGACCGACTGGGGGTTGAAACCCGCGATCGAATCCTTGCCGCAGAGGGTGCAGAAGCGAGCCATGTTGATTCTCCTTACGTGGTGGGGGCCCCAGTGGGACACGCCCGTCGTTCGTGCCGTATCGTAGCAGGTACGTCCGAAGCCTTGCCCAGGCTCGGCAAAGGGAGGAAGCCCGCATGAGTGGTACTGAGCAGATCCGCGTGGCCACAGGGATCTCCCTGCGATGAGCCGCAAGAGCTGGGACGGCGTCGAACTGATGGCCGCCCTTCGATCTGGCCTCGACCGCCTGGAGAGCAGGGTCGAAGAGGTGAATGCCCTCAACGTCTTCCCCGTACCCGATGGCGACACCGGAACCAACATGCTTGCGACCCTGAAGGCCGCAATCGCCGAGGGTGACGCCTCACTGGCAACCGGGGTGACGGCGATCGATGAGGTGAGTGCCGCGGTAGCACGAGGCGCCCTCCTTGGAGCTCGCGGCAACTCTGGTGTTCTCCTCTCGCAGATTCTCCGCGGGTTGCCACAGGCGGTCCGCGGCCGCCAACGTGCCCGAGCCACTGAGATTGCACAGTCCCTCTCACTCGGTGTGTTGCACGCCTACTCCGCGGTGGCAACGCCAACAGAGGGGACGATCCTCACGGTCGCACGTGAGGTTGCTGCTGCGGCGATGAAAGAATCGGAGGGAGCATCGGAGCTACGTCCATTCCTTGAGAGCATCGCCGCGACGGCGCGCATCTCCGTAGAGAAGACGCCGACCCTGTTGGCCGTCCTTCGCGAAGCCGGCGTCGTTGACTCTGGTGGCGCAGGGCTGCAACTCATTCTTGAAGGGATCGCCAATGTCCCTTCGGTGGCACCGTCACGCGGTACGGTCGAAGCGGAACGCCGCAGTGCCTCAAGCGCATCTCCAAAGCCTGCCGTTGCGGCGCCAGTCGCGCCAGTCGATGCGGACCCCACAGAGTTCGGCTACGAGACCGTGTTCATCTTGAGCTCGCCAGCGACACCGCTGGACCTTGCCGCAATTCGCGCGCACCTGGAGACGATCGGGGAGAGCGTGCTGGTTGCGGGCGATGAGGTGACCTGCAAGGTGCACGTACACAACCTGCGACCCGATGAGGTCTTGGCGTACGGGATCAGCCTCGGCGATGTTCGTGCCGTCACGATTGAGAACCTCGACCAGCAGAGCGCCGAACGGGCGACTGGGCATGCTGCATTCAACCAGTTGGCCGATGGCCCGCTTACCGCCTCCGCACGCCCCGCAGCTGCTTCACTTGGTCGCGGAACGTCGATCGTTGCCGTTGCCGCTGGCGCCGGCCTCGGCGACATCTTGCGCTCGGCGGGTGCGTCACAGATCGTTCATGGAGGACAGACTGAGAACCCGTCCGCTGCAGAGATTGCCTCGGCGATCGCCCATGCAGGCACCGAGTTCGTTGTCGTCCTTCCGAACAACAGCAACATTGTGTTGGCGGCACGCCAGGCGGCCGACCTCTCAGCGGCGAATGTGGTGGTCATCCCGACCCGCAACGCCGCCGAAGGGATCGCCGCGCTCCTCGCGTGGGACCCGTCACTCACACTCGAAGAGCTCGTCCCGCGCATGGAGGCGGCTCGAGCGGCCGCACGAACCTTCCGCGTCGTTGAGGCGGTGCGAGACGCCGTTGTTCGTGGCGTGGCAGTGAAGGCTGGGCAGATCATGGCGCTCGACCCGGTCGACGGGATCATCGCAACGGGGAGCAGCGATGTTGAATCCATCGTTGCGGCACTCGCGGGTCAATCGGCAGATCTGGTGACCCTCTTCGTTGGCGCTGATGTCTCTGACGAGCAGGCCAGCGAATTTGTGACCGCGGTGCGTGGTGCGATCGCTGGGGTCGAGGTAGACCTACAACGTGGCGGCCAACCAATCGAACGGGTGCTCGTGAGCTTGGAGTGAACGTCGACCCGGGCGAACTCCTACTGAAAGGGCTCCCTCTCCCAGGTGGCTCAAGTCTTCTTCGAGGCCTTGCAAAGCTCGGCGTCACCACCGTTGCCGACCTGCTGACCTACCTGCCACGTCGCTATGAGGATCGCCGCGAGATCACGCCGATCGCGGAGCTTGTTGGGGGAACCAGCGCCACGATTTCGGCGCGCGTCACCGACCTTCGCGTTGAGAAGACGTGGCGTCGTGGCGTTCAGCGCACGATCGCAACGCTCGTCGATGACTCTGGGGCGGTTGACGCCATCTGGTATGGGCGACGGTTCATTGAGCGACGGCTGACCGTTGGAACCACGATTGTTGCCACCGGGCGCGTGAAGGCGATGGGGTGGACGAAACAGCTGGAGGCACCCGAGTTCAGCCCGATTGGCGGGGGAGATCAGGTCAGCGCCGGTCGTATTGTTCCCATCTACCGGCTGACGCGTGGCGTAACGGCCCTGAGCCTGCGGCGGGCGGTACGGGCCCTCTTGGACCAGTTCGGTGCCGATCTTGTTGATCCGTTGCCAGATTCGGTGCAGTCACGCAACGGGCTTATGCCGCTCGCGCAGGCGATTGAGGCGTTGCACTGGCCAGAGGAGTTTGACCTTCGTGATGCGGCACTCCGCCGCCTCGCCTTTGATGAACTCCTCGCGGTGCAGATCGCGCTTGTGCACCGCAGTCGCCGCCGAGCCGGTGACGGCGCCTTCAGCATCACCCCGACTGCTGCGGAACGGACCGCCATCGAATCGGCAATCCTGGGCGGCATCGGTGGTGGCAAAGCAAAGAGCAAGACACCGTGGACCGGCGATCAACGACATGCGATCGACGAGATCCTTGCCGACCTTGCAACAGGCTCGCCGATGTTGCGTCTACTCCAGGGCGATGTTGGTACGGGGAAGACCGCGGTCGCCTTTGTTGCCGCCGCTGCGACGGCGGCCGCTGGGCATCAGAGCGCCCTCCTCGCCCCAACAGAGCTGCTGGCCCGTCAGCACGCCGCAACGGCGAAGCGACTCCTAGCCCCACTCGGCATTGAGGTGGCACTTGTGTTGGGCGGAACCCCCGTCGCCGAACGGCGAGCGGCGCGTGCAGCGGCCGCGGACGGGCACGCTGCACTGGTGATCGGTACCCACGCCCTCTTCGCCGAGGGGACGCAATTCGCCTCCCTCGGCCTCGTCATCGTCGACGAACAGCACCGCTTCGGTGTGGAGGAGCGGGCAAAGCTCCTCTCCAAAGCCTCCCGCGAACCGCACCTGCTTCTGATGACCGCGACGCCGATCCCGCGCACCATCGCGCAACTCCTCTATGCCGACGTCGCCTCTTCGGAGCTCCGCGAGCTCCCCTCGGGACGCCAGCCGATCCGCACCGCTATTCGGACGAGCGGCGATCTTGAACGCGTTTGGACCTTTGTCGATGAAGAGGCGGCCGCAGGGCGACAGACCTTTGTCGTGGTGCCGCGTATCTCCGATGCCGAAGCAGATGGCGAACCAGAGCAGGGGACTACCTTCGATGATGATGTCGCTGAAGGTGGCGCAACCGGGGTTGAGGCGCAGGCGGCGCTGCTGCGCGAGCGACTCCCACACCGCCGCATCGGCATTGTCCATGGGCAACAGCGTGCCGCGGAGCGCACCGTCGCAATGCAAGCATTCGTTGCTGGCGAAACCGACGTGCTGGTCGGCACCACCGTGGTTGAGGTCGGTGTCGACGTTCCAGCCGCCAGCGTGATGGTGATCCTTGAGGCGGAGCGTTTCGGCCTAGCCACGCTGCATCAACTTCGTGGCCGTGTCGGCCGCGGTGGTGATAAAGGCTGGTGCATTCTGGTGAGCGACAGCGACGACGAGGTTGCCGCTGCACGGCTCCAGGCGATCGAGTCCACCCGTGATGGGTTCTTGCTGGCAGAGCAAGACATCGCACTGCGCGGGGAGGGGAGCGTCCTCGGCACATCGCAGAGTGGCATTCCGCCGCTGCGCATTGCAACACTGGCGCGCGCCGACGATCGGGCGCTCGCCCTCGTCGCTCGAACGGAGGCCGAGCAACTCCTTGATCAGCGCGGCGAGGCGAAGGGAGAGGCGGCACTCCTCGTGCAGTCGTATGCCCGCGGCTGGCCGATTGGGCGGGCCACCGGCATAGCGCTCACCGAGAGCGCGCCAGTATGAGCGCACATGGGGGAACCCTTCGCATCATCGCGGGCGACCATCGTGGCCGACGCATTGCGGTGCCGCCAGCAGGCACTCGCCCCATGGCCGATCGCGTGCGCGAATCACTCTTTGCGGTACTTGAGCCCCGCATCGCTGGGGCGAGGTTTGCCGATCTCTGCGCGGGGAGTGGTGCGGTTGGGATCGAGGCGTTGAGTCGCGGTGCCGCTCATGCACTATTTGTGGAGCGCTCGCGCGACGCGGTAGCAATCATTCAAGCGAATCTGACGACACTCAAGCTGACGGAACGGGCGACCCTCCAGGGTGCCGATGTGCTGGTGGCGCTCAATGCACTTGGCGCCCCATTCGATCTCATCGTTGCCGACCCCCCCTACGACGACACCGCCGTGGCGGAGGGGATCATGGCGCACTGTGCCGCTCCTGGTGGTCCGCTTACCGATGAGGGGCTCCTTGCCCTCACGGGGCGCACGCGGCCGAGCGACCTGCCCCGAGCCCTCCCTGAAGGACTACGATGTGTGCGGACGCTGGTCTACGGCGACAGTTGCGTAGATCTACTGGAACGCACCAATACAACGGGAGCGGAGGTTGGCAATGAGTGAACGAGTGGCGCTCTATCCGGGCAGTTTCGACCCTGTGACCTTTGGTCACATCAATCTCATTCGTCGCAGCCTGGCCATTGCCGATCGACTCGTCGTTGCGATCCTGCCGAACTCTGACAAAGAGGCCCTTCTCACCCTTGAGGAGCGGACCACTCTTCTACGGAGCGTGATTGACACTGAGCTCGGCGACGCGAGTGCACGAGTGCAGATCCTCTCTGCATCAAATCTCGCCGTTCGCGTTGCGGCCGATGCTGGGGCGACCCTGATCATCCGTGGCCTCCGTGCCGGATCCGACTTTGAGGCCGAGCTGCGCATGGCGCATGCGAACCGGCTCCTTGCGCCAGAGATTGAAACCGCCTTCTTGATGACGGCGCCTGAACACGCCTCAACCTCGAGCCGGCTCGTTCGCGAGGTGGCGCGCTATGGCGGGCCACTCGATCGACTCGTGCCGGCCGCCGTTGTTCCCGTTCTGACGGCCGCCGCGCGACGACGCTCGTCAAAGGCGTAACTCGTGGAGAGCGAATCGGCGGCGGTGCTGCCGCCCCTCTATCCAGTTGACCTCTCACCGCTCCTCGCTGAATCGGCGGGGGGTACCTTCACCCTTGAGCCATTCACCGTCGAGGAGCGACTTGACGATGAGCTCTTCAAGGCTGCGGTCCAGGTTCGAATTGACCGAACCAATCGCGGCGTGCGCATCGTTGGGACCGTTCGCGGCAGCCAGGAGGGTGCCTGTGGTCGCTGCCTCACGCCGGCCACTGCGCAGGTGAGCGCCCAAATCGACGAGGAGGCGCTTGAGTCCCGACATGCGACGGAGGGGGCGCTCCTCATCGGGAAGGGGAACAGCGTTGACGTTGGTCGCCTTGCCATGGAGGCGCTGGACCTGGCACGTCGCCTCGTGCTGCTCTGCACGCCACCCTGCCCAGAGCGCTGCGGCCTCTGCGGCGCGGACCACCCCGCCAGCGCCTGTCCTGAGCGGGGGCTAGACCCTCGTTTGGCTGGCCTTGCGGCCCTCCTCCCCCCTGAAGGGGACGAAGGCGCGCCGATCGGGTAGGATTCCCCTCCAAGGCGCGCCCAGTCGGGCGCCAACGAGCGAGGTCAAAAAACATGGGCGTACCTAAGCGGAAGAAGTCGCACGCACGTCAGGGTGACCGACGTTCACACCATGCCTTGACGCTCCCATCTATGGATCGCTGCCCACAGTGCAACGCCGTCAAGCGTGCGCACCATGCCTGCCTCGAGTGCGGAACCTATCGCGGCCGCGAGGTCATCCGCCGACCTGCGCCGGACGCGGACGTCGCCGACGCCTAACTCGCAATGAGCGCGTTGGGCGGCACTGTCCGCCTCGCCCTCGATGCGATGGGTGGTGACCACGGACCCACCGAAGTTGTCCCAGGCGGCCTGCGCTGGGCCAAAGAGAATCCGAACGACCACCTCACCCTCGTCGGTGATGAGCAGGTCATTCGCGCGATCGCTGGTGGCGAGCTCCCATCCAATGTTTCCATCGTCCACGGTCCAGGCGTGATCACCATGGAAGAGAACCCTGCAATTGCTGTCCGCGAACGCAAAGACGCATCGATGGTCGTCGCGGCAACACTCGTACGCGACAAGCTTGCCGATGCCGTCGTCACCGCGGGTCACACCGGCGCTGGCATGGCGGCAGGTGTCTTGATCATCGGTCGCATCAAGGGAGTGATTCGACCGGCCATCGCCGTGCAGTTCCTCTTGCGCGAGAAGCCGCTGCTGCTGCTTGATGTTGGCGCGAACCCGGACTCGACCCCAGAGAATTTGTATCAGTACGCGCACATGGGGAAGATCTTCTCGGAGCACGTTCTCGGTGTCTCCAATCCGCGCGTCGCACTCCTCTCCATCGGCGAAGAGAAGGGGAAAGGCGATATGCGCATCCAGCGCGCCACCGAGCTCCTCGATCAGTCGACGCTCAACTTCACGGGGAACGTTGAGGGGCGCCACCTCGCTGCGGATGAGGCCGATGTGGTTGTCTGCGACGCAGTCCTCGGCAATGTTGCAATCAAACTTGTTGAAGGGGTGACCACCACCATTACCGATATGTTCCGCGCAGAGTTTCGTCGTCTCCCATTCGGGCCGATCGCTGCGCTGCTGATGCGCGGCTCCATCGCGCGGATCCGTACCCAGCTTGACTACGAGCGCGTTGGCGCTGCGATTCTCTTGGGGGTGCAGGGGACCGTCGCGATCACCCATGGTCGCGCCCGACAGCGCATGGTCTACTTCGCCTGCGCCACTGCGGCGCGCGCGGTGCGCGAGCGGGTCACCGAGCAGATCACCTCGTCAATCGCAGAGAACACAATTGCCGCCCCCGACGGGCTCCCCGTTGGGCCGGCGTAAGGTGGCCACCCGGCGAGCCCCGGCTGCGCCAAAGGATGCAGCGACGCGGGCTCATACGGCTGGTCGACGTGATGCGCTCACCGCCCTCTATGAGTCGGACTTTGGGATGCGTACGGCGCTGGCAGTACTGGAGCGTCGCGTCGAGGCAGGGGATATGGCCGAGGAGACCCTCGTCTGGTCCCGACCGCTTCTCGAGGTCGTGGAGGCGAATCGTCCGCAGATTGATGCCGCAATTGAGCGCCTCGCCCCCGCCTTCCCCCTTGCCACAATGGCCCGAATTGACCGTTCGCTCCTGCGGTGCGGCCTAGGGGAGGTGATACACTCCCGCACGGCGGCGCCGACCGAGGCGATCGCTGCGTGGACCTCACTCGCCCGCACGTATAGCGGCGAACCGGCCCGCAAACTGGTCAACGGCGTACTCGGCACCGCGCTTCGCGAGGTTGCCGCCACGGCGGAGATAGACGGAGGGAGTAACTCATGAGCGACAAGGATCAGATCTTCCAGGAGCTCCAGAGCTACATCGTTGAGCAGCTCGGTGTTGAGAAGGAGAAGGTAAAGCCTGAGGCTGCCTTCATCGAAGACCTCAATGCAGACTCCCTCGACCTTGTTGAGTTCGCAATGGGCCTCGAAGAGAAGTTCGGCGTGACCATTGCTGACGAAGAGCTCGGCAAGATCAAGACGGTTCAGGACGCCGTCGACGCCATCGTCGAGAAGAAGGGCTGAGATGGGGCGGCCCCTTGGCCGCCGGCGTGGGGCGCGAGCCTTGCGCGGTGCAGCCATAGGGGCGTGCCACCACTCCCCACGATGACGCTCGTAGTGGCGCCACTGTCGATGACCCCAGCGCAACGTGAACGCCTCAACATCCCGGCAGGGGGCGAGGCACTCGTAGAGCTGGCCCTCACGCACCCATCGCGCCGCCACCAAGAGGGTGCTTCCGCTGATAACGAGCGCCTTGAATTTCTTGGCGATGCCATCCTCGGCGCCGTCGTGGCCTCCCGACTCTATGCGGATGACACCGCAGCAGAGGAGGGGGATCTCTCCGAGCGCCGGGCCGCTGTGGTCTCGCGCACCGCACTTGCAGAGGTTGCCCTACGCATCGGCATCGATGAGGTGCTGATGCTCGGTGAGGGTGAGGCGTCGCGCGGTGGCGCGCGTCGACCGGCGGCACTTGCCGCCGCGTTTGAAGCGCTCATCGGTGCGATCTACCTGAGCCACGGCTTCGCCGCCGCCGCAACGTTTATTGAAGGACACATGAGCGCCGAGCTTGCCGCACCACGCGCCGCACTCGGCAAGGGGATCAAGACCCTCCTGCAGGAGTGGACGCAGGCACGCAACGGCTCCCTGCCGCGCTACGACGTTGTTGCCACCACTGGCCCCGAGCACGACCGAACGTATGAGTGCGTCGTGCGCATTGACGGCGGCGAGGTAGCGCGCGGATCGGGCCCAAGTCGCCGCGCCGCTGAGGCCGCCGCCGCTGAGGCTGCCATCGATCTCCTCGGCATCACCGCGGGAGGGGCAGAGTGAGCCGACTACGACTCCGTGAAGTACGACTGAGCGGCTTCAAGACCTTCGCCGACAAGACGACCATCGCCTTCACCCCAGGGATCACAGCAATCGTGGGGCCGAACGGCAGCGGTAAGTCGAACGTCGTCGATGCCCTGCGCTGGGCGCTCGGCGAGGCCGGTCGCGGCATTCGCTCAAAGCGTGTGGAAGAGGTCATCTTCGCGGGATCAGAGAAGCGCCGCCCACTCGGCCTCGCCGAGGTTTCGCTCTCCATCGCCAACGACGATGGGCTCTTCGACCTCCCATTCACTGAAATCGAAATTGCTCGTCGCGCCGATCGCGGCGGCGGCCAGGAGTACCTGCTCAATCGCGAGAAGATTCGTCTTCGAGATCTCAACGAGCTGCTCGATGGCGCCGGTCTTGCCGAGAACGGCCTCCTCTTCATTGGCCAGGGTGCCGTTGACCAGGCACTGAGCCTGAAGGCCGAAGAGCGCCGCGCGCTCGTCGAAGAGTTTGCCGGCACCGCGCGCCACGAGCGACGCCGTGCACGAGCCGAAACCGAAATGAAAGAGGCGATCGATAATCGCGCCCGCGTCGAAGAGATCCTTGGCACCCTCCGCCCGCAAGAGCGCCGCCTCGCGACGCTCGCAAAGCAGGAGGCCGGTCGCGAAGAGTTGCTCACCGAGGCGGTCGAGCGCATCGCCGCGTTGGGTGCGGCTCGCGGCGCATGGATCGCTTCGCGTCGAGTGCGCATCGGTGGCCAGCTCTCAACGGTGACGAGCGAGTTGCAGTCCATTCGCGAACAGCTGCGCAACGCCGACGAAGAGGCCCATCGTCGCCGCGAGCGCCTCGGGCTTGCCCGCACCGATCTCGACGTTGCCCGACGTGCCCTCGAGGCGGCACGCGAGGCTCGTGAATCTGCTGAGCGTGCCCATGCGCGCGTTGAGGCCGAATCGGCCGCCCTGTCGCGTGATGTAGAGCGCATTGCCACAGAGGTTGCAGTTGCTGAGTCAGAGATCGCCTCAGTGGAGGCGCTGCGCGCCGCTGCAGCTCCTGCCGTCGACGCCGAGGCGGTTGCCGCACTTGAGATCCTTGATGCTGACCTCTCTGCCGCGCGCCGCGAGCTGGAGGCGCTCACCGACGGCACCGGGGCAAATGGCAGCGATTCCGCGGTGCGTGCCCAGCGGTCACGCGAGGTAGAGCGCGCAGATCTCACCGCCCGTCTTGAGCGACTTCAAGCAGAGCGCACCGCCGTTAGCGCAGATGGCGTGAACGAAGACCCTTCCGCAGCAGAGAACGTTTTGATTCTCGCTGCGACCGCTGCGAGCGATGCCGCGGCACGCCTTGCCGCCGCGACACGCGAACTCGCAGAGGCTGAATCTGGTGCCGCCGCCGCTCGAGCAACCGTTGGAGAGAGTGAACGTGCGGCTCGCGCTGCAGAGGCGGAGGCTGCGTCGCTCTCCGGTCGACTCACCGCACTTGAAGCGCGTCGAGCAGCCCTGCAGGAGCGTGCGCTGTCGAAGGCGGCACACGCGATCGGTGGGCGAAGCCTTCTCGCCGGTGTTGAACTTCGTGAAGAGGGCCGCACCGCAGTCCTCGCCGCCCTTGGTGCCCTGGCGCGCGGTTTCGTAGTTGATCAGCGTGGTGCAAGCCTGCTTGATGACGAGCAGGGCGCACTCCTCATTGATGGCGCAGATGTAATTGGCGCAACCACGCACCCGACGCTCCCATCGCTCAGCAGTGAGGTTCTCAGTGATCCAGACGGACTATTGGGCCGGCTCCTCGCCAGCGTCTTTGTTGCCCCGAGCGTTGCTGCCGCACTGAGTGCTCTCGCAGATCTTCCGCTCGGTGGCACGATTGTCACGCGCGCTGGCGCCGTTGTGCGACACGGTGGTGTCGTCATTCGTGAGACGGAGCCAGAGGATGCCCTCGTAGACTCAGAGATCGGCCGCGCCGCGGCGGCAACCGAGCGACTGCGTACTGCAGCAGCATCGTTGCGCAGCGAGGCCATCGTGGCGGCGGGCACCCTGGCATCCGCTGAGACGCGTCTCGCGCAGGGGCGCGGTGCCGAGGTCAGCACCCGTGCAGCGCTCAGGGCCGCTGAATCGGCCCGCGCAGAGGCGGAGCGCCGACGTGACGCGGTCCGTCGAAGCACGTCGGAACGTGCAGAGCGCATCGCTCGGCTCGACGCTGCCATCGCCGCAGCACAGGCGCGGCTGAATGAGATCGCCCTCACCCCTGAACAGGCGGTTGCCACTGATGCGGCAACGCAGTGGCGCGCCCGCGTAGAAGAGCTCACCGCCCGCCGCGCCGACCTCGCCACCGCCGTTGAAACCGACCGAGCGGCCTTGCGTACCTGGGAGTTGGCGCGAGCTCGCGGCGACGCAACCGTTGCCGGTGCCTCCACTCGAATCACCCGAGCCGCTGAGGAGCGTGGTGCACTTGAGACGCGTGTCGCAAACCTCCGCGCCCAGCTCGCCGAGCAGTCTGGCCTCGCCACTGCGGCCCGCGCCGCTGCGGCCCAATGTGAAGAGAGCGTGCAGGCAAAGGCGGCGCTGCAGGTGGAGATTGAGAGTGAGATCGCTACCGACGAAGAGGCGAAGCGTGGCCTCCGCTCCCGTGAGCAACAGCTCGATGAGGCGCTGCGCCCGCTCGAACGCGATGCGCAGGCGGTTGAATTTGAGCGAGAGCGCTTCATTGAAGAGCTGAGTGGCGACCTTGCCGCATTTGGTCGTCGCCTCTCTGAAGACGCTCGCTTGGCCGCTGGAATCCCGGTTGCACTTCGCACCGCTGCAACCTCCGACGATGCTGCGGTTCCTGCTGAAGGGGATACCGCTGCTCGCGAGGGACTCGCACGTCAGCAGGCGGCAGCCCTTGCCGCCTACTGGGAAGGTCAGCACGCTGCCTCCGAGCCGGCATCCCTCGCAGCGCCCGACCCAGAAGAGCTACGCGCCTTGGAGCGCCTGCGGCGCAAGATTGGCCCACTCGAGGCCGGTGGAGCCAGCATTGTGATTGAGCATCAAGAGCTTCGCGCTCGACTCGAATCACTCGAGGTGCAGACGCGTGATCTTGATGGTGCGATTGAGAAGGCTGCAACGTTGATGCGGGAACTTGATCTGCTTGTCGAGTCGACCTTTGCGGAACAGTTCACCGCGCTGCAGACCACGTTCGCGTCAAACTTCCAGCTTCTCTTCGGCGGTGGCGATGCGCAGCTGCGCCTTGCGGATGATGGCGAATCACGCCGACCGGGAGTTGAGATCGATGCTCGGCCACCACTGAAGCGTCGCCAGCAGCTCTCCTTGCTCTCAGGTGGAGAGCGAGCACTTACGGGCGTTGCGCTCCTTCTCGGCATGTTGGCGGTGCGACCACTTCCATTCGTCGTCCTTGACGAGGTTGATGCCGCACTCGACGAGGCAAACGTAACCCGCTTCGGCGACGCGATTCGCGAGCTGAGCGAACGCACCCAGGTTGTGGTGATTACGCATAACCGGGGTACGGTCGAAGTGGCCGACAGCCTCTGGGGCGTGACGGTTGGCGAAGATGCGGCAAGTCGCGTCTTCGGGCTGCGCCTCGATGAGGCGAAGCGCATTGCTGACCAAGCGCGCGCTGAGCGCGAGGCGGCGCGTTGAAACTCGCCTTCTGGCGAAAGAGTTCCCCCGACGATGAGAAGCGCGTGGCTGAAGCCACAACCCAATCCTCTAACCCACTCGCCAAGGTTCTCCGTCGGATCACTGCGCCCGAACCTGACTGGCGGGAAATCGAGGAGGCACTGCTCGCCAGCGACGTTGGACTAGTTGCCACCACCGCACTCATTCAGGCGGCACGCGATGGTGACGGCGCAGATGGGCGCTCTCGAGTGCGGGCAGCCGCACTCAGTCTGCTCGGTGAGGACCCAGCCAACCTGAGCGATGAGGCCGATGTGGTGCTGCTCGTTGGTGTCAACGGCGTAGGGAAGACGACTACCGCGGCGAAGCTCGCGGCCCGAGCCAAAAGCGCTGGCCTCTCACCTCTGCTCGTTGCTGCAGATACATTCCGCGCAGCGGCGATCGACCAGCTACGGGCACTTGGGCTGCGCGAAGAGGTCGAGGTGGTCGAGGGGCGACCGGGTGGTGACCCCGCCGCCGCAATCCACGACGCGCTCACCCTGGCCGCGGCGCGTGATTTCAGCCCAGTGATCATCGATACCGCCGGCCGAATGCAAACACGGAGCGGTCTGATGGACGAACTCGCCAAGATCCGACGAGTGGTGACGAAGGTTGCCCCGACTCGAACCGTTGAGGTGCTTCTGGTACTTGACGGCACGGCAGGGCAGAACGGTCTCGCGCAAGCGCGTGGGTTTGATGCGTCGGCGGGGATCGATGGCATCGTCCTCACCAAACTGGATAGTGGCGCACGCGGCGGCGTGGCACTGGCGGTACGACGTGAACTGGGGCTACCGATTCGATGGATCGGCACGGGTGAGCGTGCGTCGGATCTGGTGCCGTTCGCCGCAGAGGCCTACGTTGACGGGTTGCTAAGCGCGCCTACGGGCTCCTGACGCCGGGATCTGCGAGATCGCCTGAATTCCTCCCAGACTAGAGGCTGCAACGAAGAGGCCGACGGCGATAGAGGCACCACCGCCCACGAAGAGCGCAACGCCACTCCCAGCCACAGAGCTCCCGATCACGCCACCAACGATGATCCCCAGAAGTCGACCCAGGATGCCGACGCCATCATTCGCGGCGTTCGCTCGCCCCTGGAAGTTAGCCGGTAGTACGCGCCCACGGATGGCCGCCTGATTTGCCTCCCACACCGTCTCAAATCCATCGCTCAATAGCTGGTGGCCAACGAGCATGGCGAACCCAACGAAACTAGCGCCGGGCGCGAGTGGCACGAGGATGAGCCCGAACCCCACAATCACCAAACTTACGGAGATCGCACGTCCAACACCGAGGAGATTAGAGATGCGTTCCGTGAGCACTCCTCCAAGGAATGCGGCGATACCGCCGGTTGCGATGACCAGGCCAATCGCTTCTGGTCCAAGCCCGAGCCCATTGGTGACAAAGAGCAGGTACGAAGAGCGGAAGAGACCGAAATAGAGTCCGATCACGAACGTTGAAATCAGTAGCGGGCGCATGATCGCGACGGACCAGGTTGCCTTCAACCCGTCAGAGAGTTCCCGGCGGAAGCCTGCCCTAGTAGCGGTCGACGGTAGCTTCGGCTCCGCGACGCGAAGGAACCCGATCAGGATCGCCGAGGCGATGTAGGTGAGTGCGTCAATACCAATCGCTGCCGGCCCACCGACCGCGCCGATAAGGAGTCCGGCAGATCCAAATCCAAAGAATTCCGCGGCACCACGGATCCCCAATGTTCGGGCCAATACGGCGCGCAACGCCGAAGAGTTGACGAGCCCCGCAAAGTAGCTCCGCTCAGCGATGTCGAACGTCGTTGCGCACATGCCGCAGAGGGCACTCACCGCGATCAGGTGGGGGAGGGTGACGCCATCGAAGAAGGCAGCAGCCAGCGGAATCGTGCCGAGCAGCAACGCGCGGAGCAGGTCGGTGCCAATGAGGACGGGCTTCCGAGGGAGTCGATCGATCCATACGCCGGCAAACTGGCTAACGACAGCCCCGGCAATGAGATCGACCGCGGCAAGGGTGGCCGCCTCGGCTGCATTGATGCCGAGGCCAATGATGGCGAGGAGGGGGAGGGCAGCCCTGGTGATAAACGAGCCATACGTTGAGATCGCCTGAGCGCTCATGAGCACGTTGACGTCACTGCGCACGAGCGGCGTCAGGTCCTGGAGTCCGCCCTGCCCCTTCTGGGATCGCTTTTGTGCTGCCATCGCGCGAGCGTACACTCTAGGCATGTTTGACGCGCTCGGTAGTAGTCTTCGGGCCTCACTTCGCCGCCTTACGGGGAGTGGGCGAATCAGTGCCGCCGATCTTGAGGCTGGCCTCGCCGACATTCGCACCTCACTAGTCGGCGCAGACGTTGCGATGCCCGTCGTCGCGCAGTTGTTGGAGCGCATCAGCGAGCGGGCGCGTGCAAGTGAGATCGTTGGCGGTCTCGGCGCTGGCGAGCGCATGCTGGGAATTCTGCACAGCGCGCTAACAGAAACACTTGGCGGATCTGGCCGCGACCTTGACCTGCGCGAACGACCGGCAACCATCCTCCTGCTCGGCTTGCAAGGTGCAGGCAAAACAACAACGGCGGCAAAACTTGCCTATCGCTTGGCGAAAGATGGTCGCCGTCCGCTGCTCGTTGCTGCCGATCCTCGTCGTCCAGCAGCGGCAGAGCAGCTTGCGACCTTGGCCACCGCTATCAAGGTGCCCATGCATCGCGAACCGATCGGCACTCCGGTCGCAGAGATCGGAACGCGCGCGATCGCTGCCGCCCGACGTCTCGGCCTTGACGTGGTGATCATCGACAGCTCTGGTCGCACCACCCTCGACGACGAGCTGCTGGAGGAGTTGCGCGATCTCCGCGACGCCACGAAGCCGCGTGAACGCCTCTTGGTGCTTGACGCGGCGACGGGGCAATCAGCACTGGCGATTGCCGAAGGGTTTAAATCAATCGCCGAACCGACCGGCCTGATCCTCTCTAAACTTGACGGCGATGCACGCGGCGGGGCCGCGCTCTCGATCGCCGGCGGTGCAGGAATTCCCGTGGTCTACGTCGGCACAGGCGAGCGTTCCGATGCGCTGGAGCGGTTCCATCCCGAGCGCATCGCCAACCGCATTCTCGACATGGGTGATCTAGCCACGCTGGCAGAGCGCGTTCGAGATGCAGAGATTGGATCGATGGCAGCGCCCGACGCTGAAGTACGTGCGAAGGCGGCAGAGGCTCGCGCACTACGTGGCGGGATGACCTTTGATGACCTGCTCGGCCAACTCCGTCAGATGTCGTCGTTAGGACCGATCGGCCAGGTGGTCAAAATGATTCCGGGTATGGGCGGCATGGCAGAGCAGGCCGAAGCCGCCGTCGCCAGCGGCGAACTGAAGCGCACGGAGGCGATCATCCTCTCAATGACCCCCGCCGAACGGCGCGACCCAGCCCTGCTGACCCTGCCACGACGTCGGCGCATTGCCGCAGGAGCTGGGCGAGCTATTGAGGAGGTCAACAGGCTGGTCAAGCGACTCGAGGAGATGCGGACCCTGATGCGGCGTGCTGGTGGCGGAGACCCGAGCCGGCTGATGGGCGGTGGGGCCGGCCTCCCTGGCAAGCACGCCGGCGGGCGGATCCCTCCCAAGGCGGCGAAGCGGGAGAAGCGGGCGAAAAAGGGTGGCAAACGGCGCTAGTTCACGGGGAGAGATGCGCCCGAGCCGCTGAGCGGCTAGGATTCACGGACTGACCCCCTGGCAACGCCAGGGCCACCAGCCGCTCCGGAAGGGGCGGCGCCTCGGAGGATGCATCAGGGATGAGTGTTCGGATCCGTTTGACCCGCGTGGGCGCATCTAAGCAGCCATCGTATCGCGTGGTTGCTACCGATCGCCGTTCGCCTCGAGATGGTCGCTCGCTAGAAATTCTTGGCCACTACAACCCACGCACCGAGCCGCTGACGCTGGTGCTTGATCTCGCCAAGGTTGATGCCTGGATCGCCAAGGGCGCACAGCCATCTGATGTTGTTGGCAAGCTAATTACCAAGGCGCGCGCCGGCGGTATCGCCATGGGCGGCAAGACGTTGGCCAAGGCTGCAACGCCTGGCTACACCAAGCCTGGTACGCGACCAGTTGTCGAAGAGCCAACGGTTGTCGTTGAAGCTGCACCAGAGGCAGCTGTTGAGGCGACCGCTGATGCTGCAGCCTCTGAGGCTGCTCCGGTTGAAGATGCACCTGTCGCCGAAGCGGCACCGGTAGAGGAAGTCGCGGCTGTTGAAGCTGCACCCGTTGCCGAAACGGCACCAGCAGAGGCGGCACCTGCCGCCGAGGAGGCCTAAGTGGCAGCAGCGCAGCTTGTTGAGTACGTCGCGAAGTCGCTTGCCGATAATCCAGACGGTGTCAGCGTTGAAGTAGAAGAGGATGGCGACGCCATCATCTTGCGCCTTCTCGTCGACGAAGAAGACATGGGCCGAGTGATCGGACGCAACGGCAGCATTGCCAAGGCTATGCGCAGCCTGTTGAAGGTTGTCTCAAATCGCACCGGAGAGAACTACGTCCTCGAAATTGGCTGATGCAACGACTGACCTGCGCGTTGCGCAGGTGCGCGGCGTTCGCGGTCTTGACGGCTCGCTCCGGCTCGAAGTCCTGACGGATACTCCTGAACAGCGCTTCATCCCAGGCGCGCGTCTCTCTATCGAGAGCTCAGATCGCGTCCTAACTATTCTTGAAGTCACTCCAAGCTCTCCTGGTCTTTTCGTACGATTCGGCGAGGTGCAGAGTCGGCTGGCAGGTGAGCGCCTCATTGGCGCATATCTCACAATCCCAGCTGCGCAGGTGCAGATCCCGCCAGACCGCGTGCTCTGGGGTGAAGTGATTGGGGTAACGGTGCGCGACCCGCAAGGTGAGATCATTGGCGAGGTTCGTGATCTCTATCGCGCCGGTGGCGCCGAGGTTTACGTTGTACAGACACCGGATGGCGGAGAGATTGACCTTCCCGCCGTTGCCTCGGTGATCGTGGAGTTCGCTCCGCGCGAAGGGCGCATCGTTGCCGATTTCACGGGGTCAGAGCTCTCGGTACGTGCAGCGAAAGCACCTCGTCGACGTGGCCCACAGAAGACGCCTGGCAGCGTTGCGTCACTACGCGCCGCGAAGGCTTCACGCCGGCCGAAGCAGCGCTCCGCCAAGCCCCCGGCAGGTGACGCATGAGCGAAGAGGTTCGCCCAGTGCTGAAGATCGATGTGATCTCTCTCTTCCCGGAAACGATCATGTCGGCGCTCTCCGCCAGCATTCCAGCACGCGCCCTGGAACGCGGCTTGGCAACTCTCACCTGTCATGACCTGCGCACTTGGGGGATCGGAAAGCACCGCTCAGTGGACGACGAACCGTATGGCGGTGGGGCAGGGATGCTCCTGCGGCCAGAGCCGCTGGTTGAGGCGATCGACGCGCTGCGCGGGCCAGACTCCACCGTCATCCTCTTTGATGCGGGTGGCGAACGCCTACGACAGCCGCGCGTTCGAGCGTTGGCCGCAGCCTCACATCTGATCATCATCTGCGGGCGCTACGAGGGGGTGGATGACCGCGTTCGAGCCTACGTGGATCTCGAGCTCAGCCTTGGCGACTTCGTCCTCTCTGGGGGTGAGCCAGCCGCGATCGTCCTCTGTGACGCGATCCTGCGCCTCGTCCCTGGGGCGATTGATGCCGCGTCGCTCTCTGAGGAGTCGTTCTCTGGGGATCTCCTGGAGTACCCCCAGTTCACCCGCCCGGCGGAATTCCGAGGCGTAGGGGTGCCGGAGATCCTCCTCTCTGGGAATCACGCGGGGGTAGCCGCCTGGCGGCACGAGGAGGCGGTTCGTCGCACCCAGCGCCAGCGCCCTGACCTCGCCAAGCCTGCGAAGGGGAGCGAAGGGTCGTAAGGGGAGGCCCCAGGGGGCCTGTGCTATTCTCACCGCCCGCGCCGACAGGTTCTGTCGGCCACCACGGAGACTAATCATGGATTTGATCCGCACGCTGACTAATGCCCAGATGAAGAGCGATCTCCCGGAGATCAAGACCGGTGACACCGTGAAAGTGTCGGCAAAGGTCGTTGAAGGTAACCGAGAGCGCATTCAGGTATTCGAGGGCACCGTCATGCGCCTACGCGGCGGCGGACTCGGCTTGAACATCACCGTCCGACGCATCGCCTCAGGCGTTGGCGTTGAGCGAACCTTCAAGGTGCACAGCCCACGCATCGAGAAGATTGAAGTGGTCCGCCACGGTGTGTCGAACCGCGCCCAGCTCTACTTCCTCCGTGATCGTGTTGGAAAGCAGTCGTCGCTCCGCGAGCGTCGCGATAGCGCCACCGACATTGCAAAGAACGAAGTGAAGGCTGCCGCAAAGAAGGCCATCAAGGACGAAGCAGATGCCGTGATCGCCGCTGCCGCCGCAGTCGTTGCAGCTGAGGAGGCGGCAGTAGCCGCTACCGCCGCCGCAGCCGTTGCCGCTGAAGAGGCCGCCGCTGCTGCAACTGCAGCCGAGGTCGTCGCTGAGGCTCCTGCCGCTGAAGCCCCAATCGCTGAGGCGCCAGCCGCCGAAGTGGCCGAGGTGACCGCTGACGTCGCGACCGAAGAGAGCGCACCTGTTGATGCGCCAGCCGCTGAGGCATCGGAGAAGGCTCCGGAGTGAGCGACCTGCGGCCCACGAGTGGCCGCACACTGCCAACTCGCGAACTGGAGCTACGCCACGGACATCCTGAACGTGCCGTCATTGGCATCGATGAGGTTGGTCTCGCCCCGCTTGCCGGACCTGTGGTCGCCTGCGCGATCCTTATGCCTGCAGGGGATCCGATCCCCGGTGTTCGAGATTCGAAGATGCTGACGCCCGCACGTCGCGTCGTACTCGCACAGCAGATTCGAGACGTTGCGATCGCTATCGGTTTTGGTGCCGCTTCGGCGCGAGAGGTGGAGCGCATCAATCCGCGTGCAGCGTCGCATCGCGCCATGGCTCGCGCCGTAGCGCAGCTCTCTCGCAGAAGGGGAGCGGCGCCAGACTTTGCCCTCGTTGATGGGAGTAGCGCGCGTGAGCTTCGTGATCTGATCGGGCCACACGCAACCGTGGTACGCGGCGACCAGTCGGTCTATGCGATCGCTTGCGCCTCAATCGTCGCAAAGGTCCTTCGAGACAAGCTCATGGCCGAACTCGCACGGCGCTACCCCGGCTACGGGTGGGAGTCCAATGTGGGCTATCCCGCACCTGTGCATCTTGCCGCGCTTGATTCGCTTGGCATCACGCCGCATCATCGCCGCACCTACGCCCCGGTTGCAGCACGCATTGGTTTGCTGCCGCGTAGCTAACTCCCTGGTGAATGCCACTGGTACGGCACCGCTGGGAGCATGCCGTCGTGGCAAGTATTCGCACGCAACGGGCAGTCGTCGGCCGTGAGGCTGAAGATCTTGCGGCGCGGTCCCTAGTTCGCAGCGGTTGGGTGATCCTTTCGCGCAACCTGCGACTGGGTCGACTTGAGGTGGACCTACTTGCCCGTGACCCGCGCGGCTCCCTTGTAGCCATCGAGGTGCGTCGCCGTGGCTCCGTCGGTGCAGCCTCACCATCAGAGCTCCTGGGAGCACGCAAGATGCGGGCTCTGCGGCGGCAGCGTGCCCGCCTCCCAGAGGGGTGCCGCATCGACCTCCTACTCGTGCTCGGCAGTCCAGGACGCGAGCGTCTGCGCCTCATCCGGGGGATCGCCTAGGGGCTCGGCGCCCCGTGCTAGGATTCCC
>Ga0222713_10001188_pt1 | contig 29650 bp, 28 predicted proteins | sample C33_649DmetaG_FD_165061 | JGI IMG/M metagenome (GOLD analysis project Ga0222713, IMG submission 165061) | Estuarine water microbial communities from San Francisco Bay, California, United States - C33_649D | ecosystem: Environmental > Aquatic > Marine > Unclassified | place: USA: California... | reverse complement strand
TTCAGATAAATGATAACTTCGCCGAAACAGTTATTTTTATGGGATTCGATCTTACCGGTAAACTTGTGGCCAAATTTGAAACCATTCAACGCAGCGCCACCTTCAAAACAAGGGAATTTGTTGTTGAAACAAACGAAGACATCAATGGCCGCACCATCACCAATTTTGTCAAGTTCCAATCCGTACAAGACAGGACGACCATCATTGATCGCTTCAATATAGGAGACACGGTAAAAGTTCATTTCAACCTCAAAGGTTCCCGCTGGGAAAAGAACGGACAGGTCAATTATATCACCAACCTTGATGCCTGGAGGATTGAGCAAATCAGCATGGGCTCAGGTGGTTCCATCGAAACGCCTCCTGCCTTCTCTCCTGATCCTGAGAGCCAGCACGGAATAGCTGACGACTTGCCATTCTAATCTACCCCCACAATGCAGCATGAGGTCCTTTTGCAACTTTCTCCGAAAGATGCAGCGCAATCTGCTGTCATCTCGGAAAATATTGCCAATGAATTAGGGCTGGACTCCAAGAGGGTCACCGGTTTCCATTTCATAAAAAAATCCATTGACGCCAGAAAGCGGAATGTATTGATCAACCTCAAGCTCCGTGCTTTTGTGGATGAGCCTTTTTTTGATGCAACCATTCCCGATTTTGTTTTTCCGGACGTACGCAATGCAGCAAAGCGAACCCTGATCATTGGTGCAGGACCAGCAGGCCTTTTCGCAGCATTGGAGCTGATTCAACAGGGCATCAAACCCATTATCTTGGAGCGCGGAAAAGACGTGAGGGAAAGAAGGCGAGATCTCGCTGCCCTGAACAAGGAAGGTCTGCTGAACGAAGACAGCAATTATTGTTTTGGCGAAGGCGGTGCCGGCACATACAGCGATGGAAAGCTCTATACCAGAAGCACCAAACGTGGGAATGTAGACAAAGTGTTGCAATTGCTTGTTCATTTTGGTGCAGACCCTGCCATTCTCTACACTGCTCATCCACACATTGGCACCAACAAATTGCCAGGCATCATCCAGAACATCAGGCAGCAGATCATCGAGGCTGGCGGTGAGGTGCATTTCAACGAACGGGTGATTGATTTAACCACAGAAAACCAAAGGGTAAAATCCGTGCGTTGCGCTTCAGGCAACCGTTTTGAAGGAAACAACCTCATTCTCGCAACGGGTCATTCTGCCAAAGACATCTATCTGTTGCTGCACAACAAAAACATCTTGATCGAGGCCAAACCTTTTGCCCTCGGCGTTCGGATTGAACACCCACAATCGTTGATTGATTCGATCCAATACCATTGCCCCAGTTCTCTGGGCAGGGATGAGTTCCTGCCCCCTGCTGCCTACCAGTTGGTGGAGCAGGTGCATGGCCGCGGGGTATTTTCTTTTTGCATGTGCCCCGGTGGCATCATTGCCACAGCCTCCACCGTTCAAAACGAGTTGGTGGTGAACGGATGGAGCCCTTCAAAACGGAACAATCCTTTTGCCAACTCTGGAATGGTTGTGCAGATTGGGATTGACGATGTGATAAAAGGGATGAGGGAAAAGGGGGAAGGGATGAGCCTGCAATCAAAAGGCTGGGAAAAAGGTATTGAAGCAAATCCCCTGCTGCTCCATCATTTCCAGGAAAATGTTGAACGCAGGGCATACACAGCGGGTGGCGGAAAGTTTATTGCCCCTGCCCAAAGAATGACAGATTTTGTGCAAGGAAAGACCTCTTCCAACCTGCCAGATAATTCCTATCTGCGTGGAGTAGTACCAGTCAACATGAAAGATGTTTTGCCAGATTTCGTTTTCAGTTCATTGCAAAATGCCTTCATGGCTTTCGGCAAAAAAATGAAGGGATATTATACCGAAGAAGCCACCATCATCGCACCCGAAAGCAGGACCTCTTCTCCCGTGAGGATTCCACGAGATCCTGAAACCCTTCAGCATCCGCAGATCAGCAACCTTTATCCCTGCGCAGAGGGTGCCGGTTATGCAGGCGGAATCGTGAGCGCCGCCATGGACGGACAAAAGGTGGCCAACCACTTATCAATTTTCTCCGCAGCTGACAACTTTTGATTGTAATTTTCCATCCTATCAATTCATATGGACACAATTCTTGAAGTAAATGGCCTGAAGAAATATTTCTCAGGTCAAAAAGCAGTCGACGACATCAGTTTCTCCATCGAAAAAGGTTCTGTTTTCGGATTGCTTGGACCCAATGGCGCAGGAAAGACCACCCTGCTCAGGATGATCACCGGCATCTTCTTTCCAGACGAAGGGAACATCACCCTGAATGGCAAACATTTTGAGCCCCTGCGCGACAATGCGCTGATTGGCTACATGCCCGAGGAGCGTGGCCTTTATAAAAAAATGAAAATCGGTGAACAGGTACTTTATCTGGCGCAGCTCAAGGGCCTGTCCAAAAAAGAGGCCATGGAAAACATCAAGACCTGGTTCATCAAATTCCAGATGGAATCATGGTGGAACAAAAAGGTGGAAGACCTCAGCAAGGGCATGAGCCAGAAACTTCAGTTTGTGACCACAGTGGTACACAATCCAAAACTGATCATCTTGGATGAACCCTTCAGCGGGCTGGATCCCGTGAATGCCAACCTGATCAAGGACGAAATTTTCAGGCTAGCAAAAGAAGGCGCCACCATCATCTTCAGCACCCACAGGATGGAACAGGTTGAAGAGATTTGCGACCATATCGTACTAGTGAACAAAGGGGGCAAAATCCTGGATGGCACTGTTTCCAAAATCAAGCAAGACTTCAAGGAAAATATCTTCGAGCTTGGCTTTGACCAACCCTTGCTTGCAGAGCATACGGCCATTCATTTGTTTGACGTGAAAGACAGCCAACAGAACAAGCTGCGCATCAGGATCAACGAAGGTTTCAGCAACAATGACGTGATCCAATTCTTCATCAACAAAGGACTGAACATCCGCTCCTTCAATGAGGTGCTTCCTTCACTGAACGATATCTTTATTCGCCTCATCCAGGGAACACCAGAAGCAAGACAATTCCAAAACTGATCATTCTAACTTCATCTCATGAACAAGGTTTCACTCATCATAAAAAGGGAATACATCACCAGGGTAAGGAACAAACGTTTTCTGTTGGTCACCTTCCTCATGCCCATCATCTTCATTGGCTTTATTGCAGGCTCGGTTTATTTTGCCGCCAGCGGTCAGGAAGAAACCACGATTGCCATTGTCAACGATCCTGGGTTTCTGAAAGAAAACCTCAACAGTGATTCAGGAAATGTGGTATTTGCCTTTCCTGAAGGAGCAGACAGCATCAATTATAAAGACAAAAAATTTGATGGCATCCTTTACCCCGAACTCTCAGAAGGCAAGCTGGTAGCGGAACTGCACTCCTCCAAACAATTGGGCTTTGAAACCACCCGCTATGTGGAGCGCCAGCTGAACAAGGCATTGGAGAACAAACTTTTGTTGGACAAAGGCATCGAAAAATCAACCCTTGATTCCATTTCAGATGCATCCGAGGAGAATGTCGAATTGAAAAACATGGTCGCAGACGAAGAGGGAAAATCAACAGAATCCAATGCAGGCATTGCCTATGGCGTGGGTTTTGGAAGTGGTCTCCTGATTTACATGACGATGTTTATTTTTGGCGCCATGGTGATGCGCGGGGTGGCAGAAGAAAAAACCAACCGCATCGCTGAAGTGATTGTCTCTTCCTGCAAACCTTTTGAACTCATGCTGGGAAAAATCATCGGCATTGCAGGTGTTGGCCTCACGCAGCTGCTTTTATGGATCACCTTGATGGTGGCCCTTTCCAGCTCACTCTCGGCCTTCATTCCTGCAGAAACCTATCAGCAGTTTCAGTCCATGCAACAGGGACAGCAAATGGTGGGAGGTGCAGCAGCCGTCAATCCTACAGCACTCAAAATCCTTGAAGCCAAATCAACCCTGATAGAAAGTGTGAACTGGATGCTGATCATCAGCTGCTTCCTGTTCTATTTCCTGGGCGGATACCTTTTCTATGCCTCGTTGTTTGCCGCCATCGGCTCTGTGATCAATGAAGACCCGCAGGAAGCGCAGCAACTGATGCTTCCGATTACCATGCCCATCATCTTCTCCTTTGTCATCCTGCAATCGGTGCTCAGCAATCCCGGAAGCCCCCTGGCCGTCTGGACCAGCATCATCCCCTTCACTTCACCCATCATCATGATGGGAAGGATTCCATTTGGCGTACCCGGCACTGTGCCTTATTGGCAGTTGGCAGCCTCCATGCTCAGCTTGGTGGGCGGATTCATCCTGACCACCTGGTTTGCAGGCAAAATCTACAGAACGGGTATCCTGATGTACGGCAAAAAGGCCAGCTGGAAGGAAATGATCAAATGGAGTTTCAGGAAAAGCTAAAACTTCTGTTTGAAGTTTAAACATTGGCATCATTTTTGGTGTAATCTTGCCGTATGAAATTACTTTACGGCTACCTCAAGCCTTATAAATGGCTTATCGGGCTCACCATGCTCCTTGCAACCATCAATACGGTGTTTTCACTGATTGACCCGATCATCTTTGGAAAGATCATCAAGCTCTCCCAAGACATCAACATCAAGCAGGAAAACGGAAGCAATTTCAGCTGGGATGATTTTTTCTCTGCTACACTGACCCTCCTGCTCATGTCGATGGGAACGGCCATGATGAGCCGGATTGCCAAGAACATGCAAGATTATTTTGCCAATGTGGTGATCCAAAAATTCGGGGCAAGAATCTTTACCGACGGCCTTCAACATGCCATGAAACTTCCCTATCAGGAGTTTGAAGACCAGCGCAGCGGAGAAACCCTCAGCATCCTCACCAAGGTGCGGACCGACACGGAAAAATTCATCAACTATTTTGTCAACGCACTTTTTGCCATTATTGTAGGCGTCATCTTTGTCTTCATTTATGCTTCGGTTTATGTGCATTGGTCAGTGCCTATTGCTTATGTGGTAGGTATTGGATTGCTCTCCTGGGGAACGAATGCCTTGAGCAAAAAAGTTAAGCTGATCCAGAAAAAAATTGTCAGCAGTACCACCTCACTTGCTGGAACAACTACAGAGAGCCTGAGAAACATTGAATTGGTAAAGAGCCTCGGACTGACGCAACAGGAAGTCAAGCGGTTGAATGCAGACACATACAAAATCCTTGGGCTGGAACTCACCAAAGTAAAAAGGATCAGGAGCATCAGCTTCCTGCAAGGCACGCTGGTCAATACGTTGAGGCAGGTGATCCTGTTTTTGCTGATGTGGCTGGTGTTCAAGGACAAGATGCAGCCACACGAAATGGTGACCATGCAGTTTTTCTCTTTCTTCATTTTTGGCCCCTTGCAGGAGATTGGAAACATCATCCTTTCTTACAGGGAAGCAGAGGCTTCCATCAACAACTACCACAAGTTGATGGAAAAACAACCGGAAATGAAACCAGAAAATCCGGTCCATTTGGGCAATGTTGAAAACCTCAGTTTTGTCAATGTGGGATTCAAGCATATCACAGCAAAACAAAAGGCCATCTATGGCATCAGCTTTGCAGTCAAGCAGGGTGAAACCGTTGCGTTTGTAGGACCTTCAGGTTCAGGCAAAACCACTTTGATGAAACTCCTTGTTGGTCTCTATCGTCCGCAGGAAGGAAAGGTTCTTTACAATGGTTTGGATGAAAACGAAATCGATTTTGAAGACCTCAGAAAACAAATAGGATTCGTAACCCAAGACACCCAATTGTTCTCAGGAACCATCAAAGAAAACCTTCTTTTTGTGAATCCTGAAGCAACAGAAGAAGAGCTGCAATCTGCACTGGACAAGGCTTCCTGCGAATCCCTGCTCAAGCGCACAGACAACGGCATCAACTCTGTAATTGGCGAAGGTGGACTGAAATTGTCTGGTGGTGAGAAACAAAGGATCTCCATTGCCCGCGCCTTGTTACGCAACCCAAGGCTCTTGTTGTTTGACGAAGCCACTTCAGCATTGGACTCGATTACTGAAGAAGATATCACCGCCACCATCAGGGAAATTTCTGCCAGAAAAGAACAGATCACCTTATTGATTGCCCACAGGCTCTCCACCATCATGCATGCAGACAGGATCTATGTACTAGAGAAAGGTGTCATTGTTGAAACAGGCTCCCATGAAGAACTCCTTGCAGAAAAGGGATTGTATTATGCCATGTGGAGACAGCAGATTGGAGAAAGAGCTTAAAGAGCTTGACTGTGTTTAAAAGGTTTGAAGGGGTTGGAGAGAAAATCTTCAACCCCTTCAACTTTTTTAAAATCTAATTCGTCAAATCCTCGACTTCACTCAACAACACTTCCAATGCTGTGGTGCTTTGAAAAATTTCTATCAAGGAAAAAAACAGGGATACCAATAACGTGATCAAGCTGGTGGCAAAAAGTATACTGGCCAGTGATGCCCAAGACCGGTAAATGCAATACATGCAGGCCACGCAGAGCAGGAAGCTGAAGACCCCTGCTGCTTGCATGTACCTGATATAGTTCAATCTTTTACGGAGGCTCTTGATCTGCTCCAGCAGATTTTTCTTGTTCTTCAGATGAATATAATCATCAAAGAGTTTGCGCACCAGGCTTGCGATGGCAAGGAAACGATTGGTGTATGCGAGTAGCAATAGGCTGATGGCTGGAAACAAGAGTGCAGGAGTTGTGATAGAGATTTCCATGGAAGGATTATTTAACTGAAAGTTTGAAATCAATCGCTAGATCAGTATCACCTTTAGAAACCAGGTCTCCTGCAGCTTTTACACCCGGCTTGTGCTTGAGTGTTACATTGAAAGTACCCGTGCCTGCGCTAGCTGCGGCAGTCCAGGTGGAGGTAATGCCCAATGGCAGTCCCTTTGCATCAGTGTTCAGGTTTGTCACCACAACCAATGCATTTGAAGCAGAAAGATAAATCTGGTGATCAACACCCTCTGTGGCCACTTCCAATGTAATGTCATCAGCGGGTGTCTTGCTTTCATTCAGCAACTGCAGGGTACAATCATAGACCTTGCCTTTTGTCAAAACAATTTCATCAAACTTGGATGGAGCAGCTCCACCAAAACCATCAAGGTCCTTGAATTCAAACAGGGATTGGGTTCCGGATGATTTCTCTGTCAACTTGACCCTCACGGTGGTGATTAACTCACTTTCATTAGGATCAACAGCTGGATCTTTTTTACAACCCACCATAGAAAGCATCAGCAAAAAAGCGAGGTTGAAATACAAGTTCTTTTTTCTCATTTCCAATGTATTTAAAGGGGTAATTTAACTTTTAAAGCGATGTTTCTGCCACGATCCAAAGAAAAATAACGGAAGGCATTCATGTAATCGCGGTAAGACACATTAAAAAGATTGGTCGCGCTCAAAACCAGTTCCATCTTGCGTTTTCGGATATCGATTGCAGTTGCCGCTTCTGCATTGAATAGCGTATATGCTGGAGGCGGAACCATGTAATCTGATTGCATTTTTGTATTTCCCGCAGCATCGGTCACTTTGATGTTGCCCGTTGGTGGCACATGCGTTTGTTTGGTTACATGCTGAATACCAAACTTAACGAATGACTGCTTCAACTTTTTCCCATCAATAAAACTGTACTCCAAATCCACCTCATACCTGTCAGAAGGCATCTGGATCAGCCATGTCTTTTCAGTTGAATTGTATGCCCTCAAAACAGCTCCTTTCAGATGGGTTTGAAAATGATTGGTAAGGCGATAGGCCAAGCGCAGGTCCATCCCCGTCAGGCTTGCATCAGTCTGTGCATAATCAAATGCAGGGAAAGCGCCCCTTATTGTCAACAGGGCCGGATAGGCTGGATTCAGGTAAATAAAGCCATTGATGAGTTTCTGGTAGATACCCAGTTCGGCTTCCCATTTTTCCTTGTTGTAAACCATTGTTCCCAAAACGCTGAAAGCCCTTTCAGGATTGAGGTTTGGACTACCCCGCTCAATTCTTGCAGCACCATGATGAAGCCCATTGCTGAACAGTTCGTTCACTTGTGGTGAACGCCATGCAGTGGAGGCAGTAAATGAAGTGCGCAAATAATCATTGAATTTATACGCCACCACTCCAGTGCCAGACAGCCCTGAAAAAATCCTTTGCCCATAAGGATCACCCGGCACCAGGGTATTGCCCATCAATAGATCAAAAGGTTTTTGATCATTGTCTTTGATTTGAAACCTGTTTCTGTAGTCATAACGAAGACCTAGTTCAATCTGCCATTGCTCATGCTGATAGCGTTCTGCAGCCCAAAAGCCCAGGTCAACTGATTGATAGTTGGGCACAAAATACCTGTAGTTGATATAGTTGTCCTGGTACATGGCATTGACTCCTACAGAACCCTTGATTTTTTTTTCGGCAAAATGTTCCCACACCAAATCCGCCATATGGGTCTGCAGGTTCAACTGCAATTGGGGCAGGTCAGTTGCCGTTCTGGTGATGTCAAACTCTTTGCGGATGTTTAACTGCGAAGACAAAGTGAGGTTGATCCTGCTGCGACCCAGCATTTCAGAAAAGGCCTTGAATTTAAACAAGTGGTGCTGAACAGATTGGTAGGGCCTTTCAATGGCATAGCTGAATCCTTCATCTCGGATATACGAAGGTGGCGATTGGGCACGGATGACGTTCTCAAGATCAGTGAGGTTTCCAATGTGTGAACCGGAAAAAATCCCAATATCAGTATTGAAAATGCTGTAAAAAATTTCAGTCCCTTTGTTGTTTTTTCTCCAGCCTGCAGCAGCTGACATGTTCATTTCCTGTACACCTGAATTTTTCAACCAGTATTCTGGCGTCTTGGCATTCCCACCACGCTTCAAGGTTCCCTGCACACGCCAGGCAGTTGTTTCATTTTTGTCAAATCCACTTTCTACCATTGCAGAAATAACGCCCTGCCTGTTGTTGGAAAATGCGGCCAGGTTGATTTCACCCTGCATTTCTTTTTTGTATTGCAACAAACGGGGTTCAACCAACACGACGCCACCGATAGCATCACCACCATATCGCACAGAGGCTGCCCCTTTGATGACGGTAAGCCGGTTGGCCACATAAGGGTCAATCTCCGGCGCATGCTCACTTCCCCACTGCTGTCCTTCCTGTCTGATGCCGTTGTTCAGGATCAATACACGGCTGCTGTGAAGCCCTTGAATGACGGGCTTGTAAATATTGTTACCCGTTTGTAAAACGGTGACACCAGTAATCCTTTGGAGCGATTCGCCAAGCGACAATCCCCTGGTGGCAGCCAGTTCTTTTCCTTTCAATTCCCCAGTCATCCCCTCAGGACGGACAGTCGCAGCTCCAACAACAACAACTTCTTTCAAGAGATTTTCAGCATGTGAAAGTTCAAATGATTTAGCAAGATCCTCTTTAAGATGAAAATGAAAATCCAAGGCCTGACAATCTGCATGGGTGATGCGCAAGGTATAATCGCCAGGACAGATTCCTGACAGTGCATATTTCCCCTCGTTATCTGTGAGGATGGTCTTTTTCAATTCGATGATGGTGACAGTGGCACCAGCGAGTGCAAAACGGGTATCAGCATCCTTGACCACACCGCTGATCCGCAAAATACACTGGGCATTGAGGTTCAGTGAAGAAAAAAAGAAAATCGATATGGCCACTAAAAGCCTCATGGGTTCAATTGAAGGCCAAAACTACTGAAATTTTAAATATTTGCAATATTGTTGCAAATATTTAAATCCGCTCAATGATGGCAGCAATGCCCTGACCACCGCCAACACAGGCTGAAACCATGCCGTAGCGCTTGTTCAGCCTTTTCAAATCACCGAGCAACTGAACCGTGAGTTTTGCACCAGTACATCCGAGTGGATGGCCCAGCGCGATGGCGCCACCATTGATGTTCAGTTTGGATTCGTCAAGCTCCAATTCATTGGTGATGGCAATGGCCTGTGAGGCAAATGCCTCGTTCAGTTCAATGAGATCGATATTGGAAAGTTGCATGTTCGCGAGCTTGAGCACTTTAGGGATTGCTTCTACCGGCCCAATGCCCATCAACCTCGGATCTACTCCGGCAACACTGCAATGCACCAGTCGTCCAATGGGTTGCAGCCCCAATGCCTTGACCATGGAACCACTCATCACTACCACAAAAGCAGCGCCATCACTGGTTTGTGAAGCATTGCCTGCGGTTACGGTACCATTGATGGCAAAAGCTGGCTTCAATTTTGACAATCCCTCTAAACTGGTATCTGCACGAACACCTTCGTCGGTATCAACAGTAAAAGTTCTTTGTTGTTTTTTCCCGCTTTCATCGAGATACACTTCATTCACCTGGATGGGTGCAATTCCCTCTTTAAAATGGCCTTGCTGGATGGCATGAAGAGCTTTGTGGTGAGATGAAAAAGCGAAGGCATCCTGCGCCTCACGGGAAATATTGTATTCTTTGGCAACAGCCTCAGCAGTCAGCCCCATGTTCAAGTAATAATCTGGCGTTTCTGATGCAATCTGGAATGAAGGGACTGTTTTCCATCCGGCTGCCGGCACAAAGCTCATGCTCTCAACGCCGCCAGCGATGATGCAATCAGCCATGCCCGACCTTATTTTGGCTGTGGCCATGGCGATTGTTTCCAAACCTGATGCACAATACCTGTTCACTGTAACTCCAGGCACATGCTGAGCCAGCGCTCTTGCAGCAATGATTCTACCTACCTGCAGCCCCTGTTCAGCTTCTGGAACAGCGTTTCCCACCATCACATCATCCACCAGCTTTTTATCCAACTGGGGAAGCCCTGCCATCAATTGTTGAATCAGGTCAATCGCAAGATCATCCGGACGGGTGAAGCGGAATCCTCCTTTCTTTGCTTTGGTAACAGCAGTCCGAAGTCCGGCAACGATATAAGCTTCTTGCATAAATCAGGTTTGAAGATTGTCCAAAACTAAGCAAATAAGCCAATAGCACTCCTTAGGATACTATCAAAAAATAAAATGAAGATATTTTTTGAATAAGCACACAAAGAAAATTATGATTCAAAATTATTTGATACTTTTATGATATCATTTTAATATCATAATATGCGTACTGAAAAATTATTCAAGCCCTTCTCCGGATATCAGGCCGTATCACTGGCAATTGTCCTTGTATTAATGGGCGTGATCTCTTTTTTGAATTCCAAGGTAAACAACTATGTCTCTCCCACGATGATCGTCATGGGAATTGTGATGATAGTCGCTGCCATCATCATAATCAAAGGATTGATGATCGTTGACCCCAACTATGGCATGGTACTTACTTTTTTTGGCAAGTACGTTGGAACAGTCAAAGAAAATGGACTTCAATTTGTTAATCCGCTCTATACAAAAATGAAAGTGTCGCTCAGGTCACAAAGCGTCGAAAGCACCAGGTTGAAAGTTAACGACCAACTGGGTAATCCCATAGAAATATCCGCCGTGGTCGTCCTTCAAATCAGCGATACCTACAAGGCAGTGTTTGATGTAGCGAATTTCAATGAATACATCAAAAACCAAACTGAAGCGGCTGTAAGACATCTTGCAACAAGTTATCCATATGATAACATTGAAGATGAAAAAGCACAAATCACTTTAAGGGATGGTGGGCAGAAAGTAATCGAAATGCTGGAAGCTGAACTAAGTGATCGGTATTCCAAAGCAGGCGTTATCATCATGGAAGCCAGGATCAGCCACCTTGCATATGCGGCAGAAATAGCAGGGGCAATGCTTCAGCGGCAACAAGCTACAGCCATTGTCGCCGCGAGAACAAAAATTGTAGAAGGAGCAGTCAGCATGGTGGAAATGGCATTGGCAATGCTATCTGAAAAAGACATTGTCACTTTGGATGATGATAAAAAAGCTGCGATGGTCAGTAACCTCATGGTAGTGCTCTGCGGCGACAAAGCAGCATCTCCTGTTCTTAACACTGGAACCCTTTACTAATCCATTCCTTTCAGATATGTCACTCATGAAGAAAAATTTTGTTCTGCGTATCAACGAAGAAGCATACAAAGCCCTTGCCAAGTGGGCTGAGGATGAATTCAGAAGTGTGAATGGACAAATCGAAATGATCCTCGACAAAGCCTTAAAAGAATCTAACAGGGTTAAACAGACATCAACAAAAATGAAAAAACAATTGAAATCCGTTGGAACTAAATGATCAAAACATCATGATCAGGTTAAATTATGCGTGATTGAGCTAAACGATTTCTAAAATGGTTTAGGGTTTTTTCAACACTCCCAAACCTAATACCTCATTCTCATATTTGTCAGCAGCTTCAGCCATTACGGACAGTTTAGACAACTCATCTTCAGAAAGTGTGTGTTCACCCTTGTTCATCAGGTCATAAACCTGAACCATGGTTTGGTGATATTCTTTTTCCGATTTAATCTGGTATTTCATTGATTAATGATGTTTATACTGAACGGTTGAAGGATCCAATTGATTATATTCGTTGACACTATCCTTCCCAACATTTTTGCTAAATTAGAATTGTTCTCTATTTTATAGAATTTATTTTTCATTAAATAAAAAATGGCCTCACGGCCACTTTTCAAATGATATCTGCTGTCAAATCACTCACCGAGAATACCCACACCAAAAGAAGATTCAGCTCTTGGATCATAATCACGGTAAAAACCAATTTTTTTATTATTGGAAATAGGGTATTCTGCAGAACCCTTAAACCCATCGTGACAATCCACATGGAACTTGAGAAAACTCAATTTCCCATCAACCGGATTGAATTCTAACCTCTCAAAACTCAAATCAATCTTTTCTTTTTTCAAACCTACCTTTATTTTTTCAAGTACAGCCAGGGTCATGGATGGGTCAAAAACAATCTCGACCTTATTCTTAATAATCAATGGTGGGGTGAATATTACTGCATCCGAAATGATCACTGGTGGAGTGAATTTCACGGTATCCGAAATGATTAATGGTGGAGTGAATTTCACGATATCCGAGGTACTTTTTATGCTTGGTAACGCTTGCTTCAATTCTGCTTCTGTTGAAATCTTTATGTAGCCTTTCTCTTTTTGTGCCAAATAATTTTCTATACCCTTGAGAATCTTGGATGCTATTTCATCCTGACGAGACTTTAATATTTCAAGATCTTTTTCATTTGAGATAAAACCTGGCTGTATGATGACAGCAGGAACCAAAGACTTGTCAAGGACCCAAATGCCATGCGATCTAGTTTTAACCGTTGTGCTTCCGAAAAAACCTTCTAGGGATGATTTCATCAAAGACCCAAGTATAGCACTTTGGGTGTAAGCAGCTGCTTCTTTTTTGGGACAGAGAATTTGTAATCCATTGGTGCTCGTGTTGGGCGATGCATTGATATGCACCGAAACAAAAAGTTCAGCATTTTTATTGTTTGTAAAAATAGTCCTGTCCTGTACCTTGACAAATTCATCCTTATCTCTCGAGACTTCAAACTTGATCTGAGGATTTTTATTCAAAGCCAAAATTCTCCTAACGAGTTGCAGGTTCAGGTCCGCCTCTTTATCTCCCGCTGCAGACTTTGCTCCAGGATCCGTTCCTCCATGGCCTGCATCCAATACCACCACATATTGCTTGTCAAGATTCAACAATTGATTGTCGCTATTGGAATTCCTAAAAGCAAACAGCAAGAATAAAGCTGATACAATTGGAATGACAAGAAGTCTTCTGAAATAACTGAACCGTGGCAAGGCATTTTTTTTCAGCATGGTAATTCTGCGTTTTATCGGTGAAAAGAAAAAAGGATGTGTAAGACGATTTTGTTGTTGGGGATAAGCAGCTGCCAGCAACAACTCAGCCAATAAGCTACTGTCCTGATTTTCGATGGATTGGCTATCAGCGATAAATTCATGGATCAGGTACAATTCGCGCTTAAGTATCCAAAAAATCGGATTGAACCAGCCAAGCACCATCATCATTTCGATGAGCAATTTGTCTGCAGAATGCTTTTCTCTTGAGTGAATCCATTCATGTGCAAGCATCTGTTTGCCCACCCTGCTTTCCAGATCAATCGACCTGTTCCAGAAAATGTATGAAAAGAAAGAATAGGGTGTACCACTTGCATCTGTCATCACTAAATTCAAACCGTTCAGGCGTTGAATGGGATATGCCCTCACCAATTGGTAAACCCTGATCAATGAACGAACCAAACCCAGAAAAACAATGGTTGAGACAAGACCAAAAATCATCCAGGCAATTGGTGTCCAATCCATGGAAGATGAAACTGACTCAGTCATTCCGTCAAACTCTCCATTGTTGTCAGCGATGATTTCTGCAAGTTGGTAAGGAGTAGATTTTAGTGACCCTTGAACTGGCTGCAAATTGATCTTTATCAAAGGGATTATCCATGAAAAGGTGGCAACGGCAAGCAAGTAAAAACGGTTGTAGTGATGAAACCGCCTATCCTTCAAGACCAACAGGTAATACCCGTAAAGAATTGAACTGCAGAGCAGAACCTTCAACATATAAACAATAAGAACTACCATGGTACTATTTTTTGTTTTTCATTTCCTTGAGCAACAATTCCAGATCGGCAACCTTCAGGTCCTTCTGCTGGACCATAAAGGAAACCACATCTGCAAACGAACCTTCAAAATAGCCGTCTACTATATTTTTGATGGTTGATCCGGAATATTCACCCTTGCTCACTTTTGGAAAATAACAATGCACACGGCCATGAACCTCATGGTCGATAAACCCTTTGTCCATCAAAATCTTGATGACAGTGGAAACCGTATTGCTGTGCGGCCTGGGTTCTGGCATGGCATCTACAATGTCTTTCAGATAACCCTTTTGAAGTTTCCAAAGCACCTGCATTACCTGTTCTTCAGCCTTGGTCAATGACTTGCTCATGTTCAACTATATTTTTAGTTGAACAAACATATAACTATATTTTTAGTTGAACAACTATTTTTTTAGGTAAAGAAATTTATTGATCATGCAACAGTTCTGCCAATTTCATTGTCAAGCAAATAACCAGGAGCATGAGCGACCAGAAAGAATTGATCCATCAAGTTTTAAAGGGAAATCCAAAAGCCCAGAAAGAACTCTATGACTGCTATGCAGCAACCATGCTGGGTATTTGTTTTCGCTACAGCAAATCCATGGCGGAAGCAGAGGACCTACTTCAGGAAGGCTTTGTGAAAGTATTCAAGAACCTTAAACAGTTCAAAGGCACTGGAGATTTGGGAGCCTGGATCAGAAGGATCATGGTGAATACAGCCATCAATGAGATCAAAAAATCCAAAATCCGGCTGATAAACCTGGAAGAGGAAATTGAAACAGAAAACCTGTCAACAACCGAAGACCCGGAAATCCTGCTAACGGCTAAGGAGATCGCATCAATCATCCAGCTGATGCCAGACGGGTACCGAATTGTATTCAACCTGCACGCCATCGAAGGATTTTCACACAATGAAATAGCATCCCTGCTCAACATAAAACCAGTAAGTGTCAGGTCACAGTACCAGCGGGCAAGAATGTTATTGATAGAACTCTTACAAAAAACAGAAGCAAAACGCCAAAAACCAGTTGAAAATGGGAAATGATTCATTTGAAAATAAGCTGGAACAGGAACTGAATGGATTGCAAATTCAACCATCAGCTGCAGTTTGGCAACAGGTTGAAATCAGGATCCGAAAAGAAAAGAAGAGACGAATGCTCCTTTGGTGGATTTTCTCGTCCTCTTTCCTACTCGCTGGAACAGGCATTTGGCTGATTTCAGAAAACGCAAAAACAAATGAACAAAAAACAACGGTTAACAATGCTGAAATTCAAACAGCAGTAAATCCTTACAACATAAAATCACTCATTATCGAAGAAGCTAGCAATCCATATATATCAAACAAACCTACAAAAGAAATACGACCTTATCTCTCCATGCGATCTTCAAAAATATTGCTGAAAGGAAACGAACAAGGTAAAATATACCAACACGAAACCGAAGCAGAGTCTTTGCCAACCACATACACCCTTCAAAACAGAACTACAGATTCTGTATCAAGATCTGTCTTTTCATCCAATCGCTATGTATTAAAACCAAAAGAAAAAATTGATGATACAATCATTATCGTGATCTGCAACAACAATCCTCCAACAAGTCCATCCGATAAAAAGGAATTGAAAAATCCAGAACGACAACTCAATTTCAATGGATTTCTCTCCTTCCATGGAACCGGAGACCTTTCAGGAACAAACCTGGAATTTGGAATTGAGAGAAAATGGGGCAAACGTTATGGCTTTTACAACAATGTGGGGGTCACTATTCATTCTGGACAGGAAGGGGGATTTGGAGTAAACCCATACCCTTTGCTGGTCAACAGCAGCTACAAAAGCCTACAAACTATCACAGCCGGCATTCAAACAATGCCTACATTCTACCGCTACTCGAAACGCGGGGATCTGAAAATTGGAGCAGGATTGGTAGCCCGTTACCAGATGACAACTTCTGGTATGTATGCTTCAAGGGGGATGGGACCAGGAACAAACCAATACAGTTACAACATCTATGAAGTCGATCACAATACTTTTTCTCTCGGATACCGGATCAGCGCTGATTTGCTACTCTTCGAAACAAAGAAAAACAAATTGGGCTTCCAACTTTATTTTCAAAACGATACGAGAGGAGATGCCTTAACAGGCCTGGGGCTTTCTTTTCAAACCAAATACAAAAAGTAGCAGATGATGACCAAACCAATACATCCCTTGAAAGTTTCAGCATTCATTTACGCAGTCATGTTGCTGCTCTGCCTCAATCATTCTTTGTCTGCCCAAGAAGCGAAAAAAATAAGATTTCCAGAAAGGGCATTCGGTTTGACTACCGGGTTTTCACATCACCAAAGCCAAAACATAAATGGATTCAACCTGGGCTTGAACCATCAAATCAGCATTGGTAAAAAAACGATGTTCCATAACGATCTGTTGCTCACCATCCAATCAGGAAATGAGATCACCCACAATGCTGTGTTATCCGGATTTTTCATTCCCACAGCTATCAACCCATGGTTCAGGAGTGCTCCCCTAAAATATATAACAGCCGGTATTCAAACTTCTGCAGGAATTTCAACAAGCATGCTGAAAGGAAAGATCAGAACAGGAACTGCTGCCCTGATCAGGTACCAGACTACATCAAGGCCTGAAAAATATATTTTCAATGTGGACGTTGTGCAAACCACATCAGGCCCACTGTATTCAACAAATTATATCATCAACTCCATCAAGCCCCACACGTTTGCTGCAGGAGCCATGGTATTTGCAGACATTCACCTGTTCAAAACAAAAAAAATAGAGACAAAAGGAATGCTGTCGTTTCAATGGGATAGCAGGGGCGATAGAATTGCTGGAGCAGGCATCAAACTACAGAAATCTTATAAAAAATCTTCCTGATCAATCGGTTTCCTCAAGCTTGAAAATCTCACCAACTTGTTTATCAAACAACTGTGCCAGCTTCAATGCCAAAACCGTTGATGGAACATACTTGTTGGCTTCTATGGCATGGATGGTCTGGCGGCTGACACCCAATTTCTGTGCCAGCTGTTCCTGGGTGAGGCTGTGAATAGCCCTTTCTACTTTGATGCTATTTTTCATCGGTGGAAATCATTTTGTTTTTCAAAAGAATGACGTTGAACCGACCGATGAAAATGATCAACACAGTGAACATGTTGTAAATCATCACATGAAAAAAACCCATTCCGTAAATGAAAATGAAGGACAGGAACAGCAAAACATAGTTTACCCAAACCGCCCACATCAGGGAAGACAGGCGCAGGTTGGCAATGTATTCATCTTCCTGCTTTTCTTTTGAAAAGCCCACCATCATGGCGCCCAGAATAAAAACAACACCCACCAATGTATTGGTAATATCAGTGGAAATGATGCCAAAATGACTTTTATCCCCCAGGATTTCATCGTTGTACAAGGCAAAGACCTTTGATTTAATGGCGAGCTTAGATTCCAGATCGCTCAACATCAGCAGGAAGCCCAACAAAGCCGATGGAATCAACAGAATCCATCCAATCAGCTTGAAACTGTTGGGAAGCAAGATTTGTTTGAACATACAGTATATTTTACCAAATGTAATGTTTTCTTTACATTTAGTAATGTATGTCTTGCTTTATAAAAAGAAAAAACGGCCCGAAGGCCGTCTTTAACCATAAAACCCATGACCTCTGTGGTCTGGAAAGACCCTGAATCCTATCATGAATTATTTCTTCTTGCTTGTAATCTCAACAACGCCGTTCTTGCCCTTATCACCATATTTTGCCTCTGCAGATGGGCCTTTAAGAACATTTATAGATTGAATCTTATCGGGGGAAATGGCCTTCATCTCATCTTCACTAATCACTTTTCCATCGACAACAAACAGGGTGCCAGCTGGGATATTATTTGAAGCGGTTACTTTTCTTTGAATATAATACACTTTCTTACCCCCTTCCTCAACAATATTAACGGCTGTTACATCTTCTCCCTGCACTGCCTTTTCCATGATAAACTTATCTGATGTTTTGAGGGTTGATGTCAGACCAGAAGCTTTGGAGTCTCCCTTTTCATTTAAGTTGCTGACGTTTCCTTGTGTTGGAGCAGCAACCTTTGAATTTGTTTTATAGCCTGTGACAGTTATTGGTTCATTAGGGTCTGTTTTGGCTTTTTCTACAACTTTATCATCACTCGTCCTGATGATGATGGTACTCACATTCGAATTTGTTTTATACCCTGTGACAGTTTTGACTGCTGACGTGTCAACTGACACCTGGATGTTGCTTACTTTTCCATGCGCGGGAACATCCACTTTTGTCTTTCCGTCAAAAAATACGCTATCCACTTTCACGGTAATCACCTTTTTCCCATCAGCAGATGTAGCCTCCGTCCAGGTCATCCCATTCAATTTATTTTCGGAAACAGCAACTCCTTTTTCGTCGCGACGGATATCAATCGTTTTTATGCTGGATGGATCAATCTTATCCAGATCAGCGGGTGAGATTTCTTTTCCATTGATGATAATCCGTGGAGTCTTGGAGCCATCTGTACTACCCCGCAAACGAATGGCCTCTGCTGTACCACTAAATGTAGTTCCTGCAGGGATGCTGTCTCCAGAAATGAAAATAATTTTTTTCTCTGTGTACAAAGGAAAACCTTCTACAGTTAGCGTCTTGTTTGCAGGTCTGGACAATTCACTCAATGGTACCTCAAACAATTTTTTCTTAGAGCGTACATCTTTGAAAATAGCAGTATCACCATTGATATCGATTTGAAAACTCCCCTTGATCATACCCGTTTTGGCATCACGGAATTGGGAAGGAATGGTATCGGTTTGGGTTATAGATCCTGGCATTTCAGCGCTTGGGGATTGATTGCTCAATTGATCTTTGATGGAGAAAGAAAGCAAAGCAACAATAGCAATAGCCAAAGGGAGCGTCAGGATTCTCCTTGCATAGCTGTAACTGACTTTTTGGGATGATGTCAACATGATGATGCGTCTTTTGATGGATGAATAAAAAAATGATTGTCCGGTAGAAAAAATAGTTGATTGATAATGGGTCTGCAACAACATGGCTGCAAGGGCAGAAGCATCTGCCTCATCTACAGCCTTCTCGTCTGCAATGAACTCATGGATCACTTCCAGCTCCCTTCTGATGATCCAGAGAAAAGGATTCATCCAAAACAAGGCGGAGAGCATGGTGATTAACAACTTATCGTAGGTATGCAGTTGTTCAATATGGGTAAGCTCATGGCGCAGGATCTGCCTTCCTGTCTCATCTTCTATGGAAATGTCTTCTCTCCAGAAAAGGTTCCTGAAAAAGGAGAAAGGGGCATCTTCGTTTTTGGTTTCAATGAAATTGAACCGAGCCATGGGGGTCACTTTCGAGGCAGCCCTGATCGTGTAAATCTTGTAGATTCCAAAAGAAAAAAATGCAACCATTGAAACAGAAACCAGGACAATGGAAACGAAAAGCAATTTCTCCCAGGTAAATGCAGCTTCTGAAAGGGCAATACTACCCGGCTGATCAATGAACAAGAGTAGCTGTTTTGCCGATACCCCTTCCGGCTCCTGAAGGGTGAACCAGTTCAGGTCAATGGCAGGCAATACCAAAGCCAGGAAAATGGTTGCAAGCAAATAAAACCTGTTGTAGTGATGGAACCTTGTATTCTGCAATGCCAGCCAATAGTATCCCAACAAAATGCCAGACACAAGGATGGATTTGAGTATATAGATATAGACCGTTTCCATGGTGACTATTTTTTCTTTTTAAGTTGTTTCAACAAGATCTCCAGGTCTTCAACAGATAGCTTTTTCTTGTCTACCAGAAAAGAAACAACCTCTCTGTAAGAACCTTCAAAATAACCCTTGGCAATGCCGGCGATGGATCCTGAACTGTACTCATCTTTTGACAAAAGCGGATAATACAAATTGTACCGGCTTGGGGTTTTGATGCCCACCACTTCCTTTTCCACCAGAATCTTAAGCAAGGTGGCAACGGTGTTGTGGTGCGGCTTTGGCTCAGGCATGGCATCCACAATGTCTTTTAGGTATCCCCCCTCATCCAGCTTCCACAAGGCCAGCATGATCTGCTCTTCGGCCCGGGTCAAGGTTTTGTTCATAACTAAATATTTAGTCTAAATTAAAACTAAAGTTTTAGTTATCCAAATTAATTCTGAATTATTTTATCAGATGGTTCGATCTGTTTTACCTTCGCCACGATGTACAGTGTGATAAGAAATGCCATGTTTTTGTTGGAAGCTGAAAGGGCCCACTACCTTTCAATGAATGCTCTCAGGCTATTGTGCTCCATTGGGCCCATCAAATGGGCCATCAGCAAGGCATTTTCACCGAAAGACCCTTCGCTGGAACGCCGTTTTTTCGGACTTGACTTCAAGAATCCCGTCGGCCTTGGCGCAGGCTTTGACAAGAATGCGGCTTACCTCCGTGAGCTGGAAGCCCTTGGATTTGGCTTTGTTGAAATTGGAACAGTCACTCCCCTGCCACAGGAAGGAAATGAAAAGCCCCGCTTGTTCAGGCTGCCAGCAGACAAGGCTCTGATCAACAGGATGGGATTCAACAACGATGGGGTGAAGGTGATCAGGGAGCGGCTGGAGCAATGGGGGTTGAGGGAAAAGGGAAGAGGGAAGAGGGAAAGGATGATCATTGGTGGAAACATTGGTAAAAACAAAGTGACGCCCAATGAGGATGCCTGGAAAGACTATGAGATCTGCTTCAATGAACTGTTTGATGTGGTGGACTATTTTGTTGTCAACGTGAGTTCGCCCAATACACCCGGTCTAAGGGCCCTGCAAGACAAAGACTCCCTCCTGAAAATTCTGGGAACACTTCAACACAACAACAAACAAAGGCCTGTACAAAAGCCGATACTCCTTAAAATAGCACCAGATCTCACTGATGGGCAATTGCAAGACATTGCGGAACTGGCAGAGGAAATACAACTGGACGGAATTGTTTCCAGCAATACAACCATTTCAAGGGAAAAACTGTCTGATGATTCAAAGTCAATGGCTGAAAAAATGGGCATGGGTGGATTGAGTGGAAAGCCCCTGAAATCAGCCTCTGATGAAATTTTGAAAAAAATCGTAACACTCACCAATGGAAAAGTTCCGGTGATTGCCAGTGGCGGCATTTTCGCGGGGACTGATGCCGAGGATAAATTCAATCATGGGGCAGCACTGGTGCAGGTTTGGACCGGCTTCATTTACGAAGGGCCAAGTATTGTAAAAAAGATTTGTAAAGCATTAAAATAAACAGATGACCAATTTGCTGACTGCTGATTCGCTGATAAGCCTTGTTACACTTGCACTGCTTGAAATTGTATTGGGTATCGACAATGTGATCTTTGTTTCTATTTTGATGGGGCGCCTGAAAGCCGAACAAAAGCTTGCTGCGCGAAGGCTATGGATGATCCTGGGCATCAGTGTCCGAATTCTTTTGCTCCTTGCCTTGGGTTGGCTGGTCACCAACGGCAACAAAGAATTGTTTGGACTGGACCTAAAAGGCCAACATTATGGATTCAACCTCCGGAACATGATTCTTTTTGGAGGTGGATTGTTTCTCCTTTATAAAACAGTAAAAGAAATTCACGGAAAGCTGGAAGGTGAAGATGAATTCAGTGCAACCGGGAAAAAGGGCCAGGCCTCTTTTTTCAGCATTGTTTCACAGATCATCCTGATTGACATGATCTTTTCTTTTGACAGCATCATCACTGCAGTGGGCATGGCCAAGCATGTAGAAGTCATGATTGTAGCGGTAATCATCGCCATGATCATCATGTTTTTCTTCTCTGAAAAAATCTCCACGTTCATTCACAAGCATCCAACTTTGAAGATGTTGGCGCTATCTTTTCTTCTCATAGTAGGATTCAGCCTTTTCTTTGAAGGGTTGCAGCCCCTGCACGGAAGCCATATAGAAAAAGGATACATCTATTTTGCGATGGCATTTTCTTTTGGCGTTGAAATGTTGAACATGCGGATGAGGAAAAAGACCAAGCCCGTTGAACTGCACGAGCCAACCATCAAAGCAGGAAAATAATTTAGCCCCTCAACAAAACAGCACCAACAATCCCGGCTGTTTCAGTCCTCAAACGGGATTCCCCCAAGCCAACCGGCTTAAATTGATGTTGAACTGCAAGGTCCAGCTCTTCGTGTGTAAAATCTCCTTCCGGACCAATCAGCAAGATGCTGTCTGCCGTTTGCCCTTTCAATTGGGGCTTGTCCCCTTCCATGCAATGTGCAATGAATTTGTTGGAAGGAAGATTCATTGAATAAACAGTTGCCAATTTAACAGGCTCATGCAGAACGGGGAAATGAAATTGCCCGGACTGGAGGCAGGCACTGACAAGGATTTGCTGAAAGCGATCCTGCCTGAAATGCTGACGCTCCGTTCGTTCTGCCAGCAACGGAATGATTTCAGTGATGCCAATTTCTGTAACCTTTTCCAGCATCCATTCAAACCTTGCAGTATTCTTCAACAATGAAATGCCAAGGATCATTTTTTTGGAAGGGGCAGGATGTGCAACCTTTTCACCTAATGCAACAATAAGCTGCTTTTTGTCAGCCTGAATGATATCAGCAGTTGCAGAAAAACCTTTGCCATCTGTCAACATCAATTGTTCATCCGCTTGCATGCGCAGGACAGTGAAAGCATGCTTACGAATTTCCTCGGTGAGGTGAATAGTTCCGTGAGAAACTTGCAGTTCAGGAAAATGGAAAAGAGGTAAAGCATTCATTTCAATCCATTGTTACCATTTGCTAAAATGGCGTGTCTTCCATGTCATCATGTTGACTGTCGTTCATCCTACTGCCTTTTTGGATATAGAGCTTGGCGCCACCGCCATCTTCATTCACGGGCCTCCAGCTTCCACCACCGCCGCCATCAGCAGGTCTTCCAAAAGGATCCAGGCTTTCATGTTCCTCAAATTTCTGGATAAACAATTTGGCCTTGAGTTTGATATTTTCCAGAGAACCGTTCCGGTGCTTTGCGATTTTTACGTACGTATCACCCTTGGTATCCTCACCCATGTCATTCGTGGTGATATCGTAGTAGTCAGGGCGATACAAGAACATTACCATGTCAGCATCCTGTTCAATGGCTCCTGATTCTCGAAGATCAGAAAGTTGTGGCACCTTCTGCCCGTCTTTTCTTTTTTCAACCTCACGACTCAACTGACTCAGGGCAATGATGGGCACCTGCAGCTCCTTGGCCAGTTGCTTGAGGTTCCTTGAAATGGTACTGATTTCCTGTTCACGGTTGGAATTCCTGTTGTCGCTGGATCCACTCATCAACTGCAAATAGTCGATGATGATCAGGCCCACATCATGCAAACTTTTCAACCTCCGGCATTTGGCCCTTAACTCAAATATGTTGAGTGCTGCAGAGTCATCCACAAAAATCCTGGCCTTGGTCAAAGGCTCAATGCCTTTTTTATACAGCTGCTGCATTTCATGGTCTTCCATGCGGCCCCTTGATATTTTCTCCAGGTGGATCTCACTTTCAGCAGAAAGGATCCTTTGCACCAACTGACTGGTGCTCATCTCCAGGCTGAAGAACGCAACAGCAGTAGGTTTGGTAGGATGCATGGCAGCATTCCTTGCCAAGTTCAAGGCAAATGCGGTCTTACCTACCGAAGGACGGGCTGCAAGGATGATGAGGTCAGAACGTTGCCAGCCGTAAGTGGTTTTGTCGAGCGTAGGAAAACCGGTCGGAACACCGGTGATGTCTTCATTCCTTGCCCTCATCTCATCAATCTTGTTCAGCGTATCCATCACACTCTTACCCAGTGTATCAAATTCTTTTTTCAACTGATCATTGGCAATGGAAAACAGTTTTTGTTCTGCGCTGTCCAACAAGTCAAAAACATCCGTTGAATCATCATAGGCATCTGTGATGATTTCAGTGCTGATGCGGATCAATTCCCGTTGGATGAACTTTTCCTGAACGATACGGGCATGGGCTTCAATGTTGGCGGCAGATACAACGGCATTGGTCAGTTTGGAAATAAAATAAGGACCTCCGACAGCATCCAACATCTCCATGGTTTTCAACTCCTCGACAACCGTCAACAAATCGATGGGCTTGTTGTCGGTATTCAAGCGAACAATCGCCCGGAAGACGGTCTGGTGAGACTCCACATAAAAACACTCGGGCTTCAACACATTGATGACAATATCAAATGCAGCACGTTCCAGCATAACGGCTCCGAGTACCGCCTCTTCCAATTCACGGGATTGTGGGGGTACTTTGCCATAGGCCATGGCATTGAACTCTGGTGCAGTTTTTCGCTTGTTTCTCCTGTCCCGGTTTATGTTAGTTTGGTCCATTTACTTGCTTTTCAAATCGTTTTCAATCACATTTCCATTACCCGAATGGTCTGGAGAGCGAATATACCAAGGTTGCCTGAAGCAATCTGCATTTTAAAAAAACATTAATTGGGAACAGGCTATCCACAAGAATATCCACAGCAAACAGGGGTTTATTGACAGGGGGAGTTGGGTTGTTCACATTGAGGGTTGTGGGCAGTAATATAAAAATCCATCCACTTATCCCTTCCCCCCTCATCCCTTATCCCTATCATGCTGTATATTTGCGGCTATGACGATTTCATACAAATGGCTGATGGACTATTTCGCAACACCCATCGCCCATGAAAAGCTTTCCCTGATACTGAACTCCATCGGGCTTGAAGTGGAAGGATACGAGGAATACCAGGAGATCAAGGGAAACCTGGCAGGACTGATCACCGGAGAAGTGCTCACGGTGGACAAGCATCCCAATGCAGACAGGCTTTCGGTAACCACCGTGAACATTGGAGGCGAACAACCACTGCAAATCGTTTGTGGCGCGCCCAATGTTGCCGCTGGCCAAAAGGTCATCGTTGCGCCCATTGGCACAACCATCTATCCTACAACGGGAGAGCCCATCACCATGAAAGCGGCAAAAATCCGCAGCATAGATAGCCATGGCATGATTTGTGCAGACGATGAAATCGGTCTTGGTGCTGACCACAGTGGCATCAAGATATTGGATGCATCAACACCAGTTGGCATTCCAGTTGCCAGCCTTTTTGAACCATACGAAGACCATATCATTGACATTGGGCTTACACCAAACCGCAGCGATGCCATGAGCCATCTGGGTGTGGCAAGGGACGTTTGCAGCTGGTTGAACCACCACGAAGGAACCTCTATCCAGCCCATCATCCGACTGAAAAATGAAATTGCTGCCACAGGGATTGCGTGCCCCATCGAAGTTGTCATAGAAAATACAGCTGATTGTCCGCGCTATACCGGTATCCTCATCAATGATGTACAGGTAGGCGCAGCACCCAAATGGATACAACAACGGCTGAAAGCCATCGGACAAAGATCCATCAACAACATTGTAGACATCACCAACTATATCCTGCACGATACGGGTCAACCCCTGCACGCTTTTGATGCAGACCAAATCAAGGGCGGCAAGGTCAGGATCAAAAACCTTCCGGCAGGAACTTCATTCATTGGACTGGACGAAAAAGAAAGGAAGCTGGAAGCCGGAGACCTGATGATCTGCGACAAAGACAGCAACCCCATGTGCATGGGTGGTGTTTTTGGTGGCAAAGGCAGTGGTGTTACAGATTCAACCAAAAACATATTTCTTGAAAGTGCCTGGTTCCACCCGGTTTCCATTAGGAAGAGTTCATTCAAGCATCAACTCAGAACTGACGCTGCCATGCATTTTGAAAAAAGTGTTGACATTGGCCAAACCCTGGAGGTGTTGAAAAAAGCAACACTATTGATTGGTGATTTTGCGGGAGGAAAAACAAGTTCAGATCCTGTTGATGTTTACCCAACCCCCAACAGCAAGCCAGTCATCAAACTGGAACATGACTATGTACAGAAAATGAGTGGAAAGGCCTACGACAAACAAACAGTGAAAAACATTCTCCTGGGAATGGGATTTGGTTTGTTGGAGGAAAATGAAGCCTCCATCACTGTCGACACCCCTACACACAAAACGGATGTAAGCATCCCTGCAGACCTGATTGAAGAGATCATGCGCATCGACGGGTTTGATAACATTGAGATTCCTACCAGCATCCGCATTTCACCTTCAGTTTCCAGTGGAAACAGGGATTATCCCTTGAGGGAGAAACTATCCGGAATCCTTGCAGGCATTGGCTTTAATGAAATGCTCAACAATTCCATCACCCACAGTGCCAACTACTCGGAAGAGGAAATGGGACGTGCTGTAAAGATGCTGAACAACCTCAGTTCCGAGCTAGACACCCTTCGATTGACCATGCTTGAAACAGGACTCCAGACCCTGGCCAGAAACCTGAACCACAGGAACGACAATCTCAGGCTTTTTGAATTTGGCAAAACCTATTCAAAAAACGAAACCGCCTATTTTGAAGACGACCACCTTGCCATGTTCACTGCAGGAAAAATCAATGAGGATTCCTGGAACAAGGCAGCCGAAGATGCTGATCTTTTCTACTTGAAAGGAGTCATCAAGTCCTTGCAGGTTCAGTCCGGAATAGAAAAAATCAAATTTGACATTGAAGCTTCCAACAGGTTTGAATATGCCCTTACCGGCTATGCTGGCAAACTAAAAGTTTTGACCATCGGCAAGCCTTCAACGGAGATGTTGAAGAAGTTTGACATCCGTGTACCGGTTTGGTTTGCCGACATCCATTGGAACAACTGGCTGAAAGCCGGAGAGAAAAATACCATCCGTTACAAGGAGATATCAAAGTTCCCTGCCGTTCAGCGCGACCTCTCTTTTGTTGCTGATAAAAATGTAACTTATGGTGATATTGAAAAATTGTTGAATGCCCTGTCCATTCCACAACTCAGGACCTACAGGTTATTCGACGTGTTCAAAAGTGAGAAACTCGGAAAAGACAAACAGTCCCTCGCCATGAATTTTACCTTCCTCGACGACAACAAGACCATGAAAGACGAGGAAATTGATAAATTTATGGCCAAGATCACATCCAATATTGAAAAAACCCTACTCGCAGAGATCAGAAAATAACCATGCCAGAACAAAAAGAAACATTCAGCAGGATAGAGGAAAAATTAGGTCTCCTCACATCAAAACTTCGTGATGTCAAGCGTGAGAATGAAAAAATGCGCAAGGAACTTGAAGACAAGAAATTACAATGGGATGAGCTGAAGACCAAAAACGAACAAATGGAGTTGCAGATGAACCTGCTGAGGAATGGAGAGTCGGGGGATGCAAAAACCTCAAAATTGGTTTTGGAAAAAAAGATCAATGACTACATCAAAGAGATAGACCGCTGTATTGCGCTATTGGGAGACCAGCATTAAATCCTTTTTACCATTCTCATCTCGACAATTTCCCCACCCTGAGAACACTGTAGTGTGTAAATTCCATAGGGCAAATCATTCAGCCCTTCCCAGTGTACAGAACTTTTCCCGGAATCGATGTTTTTTTCCGTTTTACAGCAAATTTTGCCATCTTCACTTTTGAGAGAAACATGAAAAGGGTAGTGATTGGCTTCTTCTACCTCAATGGTGAGGTTGTCAATGAAAATAGGAGTTTTGGGCTTTGCAAGCATGTCAAATGTTTTTTTTGGGATCTCATTGGATAAAAAAACACGATGGCAACCTCCTCAAGTTAATAAATTGTGTATAAAAATATATAAAAATTACATAAATGCAAAATTTGATTTCAATAAATCTTCCGGTAGGCGACCGCTCCTACCGGCTGAAGATAAAGGCCGAAGATGAGCAGACGGTCAGGACAATGGCCAAAAAAATGAACGATCAACTCAACCAGTTCAAGGGTCAATACCCAGGCAAGGACATGCAAGACTACCTGGCCATGTCGCTGCTGTCATTTGTTACCGAGGAACAACCCTCTAATGCACAGGTAGCTGCAGATCACGATACTGAAGCATTTTTATCCCGTATCGAGGCATCAATCGACAAGGGATTGATGGATTGACCACCCTTTTTAACGCAGTTTTATCCTCTTTTTTTGCTAACTTCGCCAGTATTGCCCCCGTATGAAATATTTTCGAAGGGATTGATTATGAAACAGAAAAAAACAATTATTCATGGAATCGTCACTCATCATACCCATCATCACAGGGATTGTAGCCGCTTTGGCTGGTCTCGGACTGGGTAAATTAATTTTCGCAAAAGATACCCAGGCCAGGGTCGAAGAAGCCAAAAAACAAGCAGCACAAATCCTTTCAGACGCAGAATTCAAGTCTGAAAACCTCAAAAAGGAAAAACTCCTAGAAGCAAAAGAGAAGTTCGTACAACTCAAAGCAGACCACGAAAGGGACTCGCTAGAGAAGAACAAGAAAATCAATGATGCGGAGAACAGGATCAAGCAAAAAGAACAAACCATCAACCAAAAGGTTGAAGCGGTTGAGAAGCAGGTAAAGGAAAACGACACCATCAAGGAACACCTCAACAGGCAGATCGAGATTGTCAATCAAAAAAGGACTGAACTCGAAAAGCACCAGGAAGAGCATATCCGCAAGCTGGAAAAAATTGCCGGTCTTAGCGCAGAAGATGCCAAGGCCCAATTGATTGAGAGCCTCAAACAAGAGGCCCATACCCGAGCGCTTTCCTTGCAGCAGGAAATCATCGAAGATGCCCGCCAGAAAGCCAACAAGGAAGCCAGGAAGATCATCATCCAGAGCATCCAGCGTACCGCTGCAGAGCAAACCATTGAAAATACTGTTACCGTTTTCCAACTGGAAAGTGACGAGATCAAAGGTCAAATCATTGGACGTGAAGGCCGTAACATCCGCGCCATTGAAGCAGCTACCGGGGTTGACCTGGTGGTGGATGACACTCCAGAAGCCATTGTGTTGTCATCCTTTGATCCATTGAGAAGGGAAATCGCCAGGCTTGCACTGCAACGCCTTGTGAGCGACGGAAGGATCCACCCTGCCAGGATTGAGGAAGTGGTTGAAAAAACCCGCAGGCAACTGGAAGAGCAGGTGATGGAGATCGGAGAAAGAACCATCATCGAATTGGGCATCCATGGCCTACACAAGGAACTTGTTCGTGTGGTAGGCAAGATGAGGTTCAGGTCTTCTTATGGCCAGAACCTGTTGATGCACAGCCGTGAAGTGGCCAACCTTTGTGGTATCATGGCGGCAGAATTGGGAATGAACTCCAAACTGGCCAAAAGAGCCGGTCTATTGCACGATATCGGTAAGGTTCCTG
>Ga0222713_10001187_pt1 | contig 29678 bp, 54 predicted proteins | sample C33_649DmetaG_FD_165061 | JGI IMG/M metagenome (GOLD analysis project Ga0222713, IMG submission 165061) | Estuarine water microbial communities from San Francisco Bay, California, United States - C33_649D | ecosystem: Environmental > Aquatic > Marine > Unclassified | place: USA: California... | reverse complement strand
ATAAATAAGCCACGTTTTATAGTCTTTACCCTCATTAGATTGTAATATAGCACCTAATTTAAGTGCTTCAATTATTTTTAATTGGTATTTAGTTAATTCTTTCATTGTTCTTGTTGTTTAAAGGTTTTTACTTCGTCTTTTAGTCGTTCAAGGTATAGACACAAATCCATAGCCTCTTCTTGAGCGTGATTAAGCCATTCTAACGCACTTAAATCAGTTCGTGTTAACATAGTGCCATATTTCTCTATTCCTCGCTGTGAGCGGTCATAAAACTTACTCATTACTTTGAGTACAATCGGGTCTTCTACTTTCTGGTTCATTGCTCTTTGTTTTTAAATTCGTCTAATTTTGCTTCGAGTAAGTGAATGTTCACTTTAAGTTGTTGGTTTTCTCGATTAGCAACTCTCAATTGTTGTTCGTGATTTTCTACTCTTCTTTTGTAATATGACAATTCATTAATAGCTTTTTCATATCTATCCAGAATTTCTTTTATCATAAGCTCTTTCATAGGAATTTAATTAATGCGTTGTAATACTCACGGCAAAGCTCTATCTTCTCTTTGATTTGGTCGATTACCTGTTCGTCTTTTTGTACGTAGAAAACTTTAACTCTTCGGTTCTTTGGAATGTGTGAAAACTGATGCTTACTCTCCACCTCTTCTCGTAAATCTAAATCCTCGTCAAGTTTGTGAAGTTTCCAATGCACTCTGCGGATCTCATCCTCTACCATTTCAATTGGAGTATCTACAAGGCAGTAGCAAAGCATTGATTGAGTCTTGCCAGTAAGCCACATATATCCTTGAAGTTGATAGAAGTAGTCTTTGTTAGGGATTTCGGTATCAAAAAACGGAAAGGTAGTAGCATCCCAAGAGCTTTTGACGTCTAACAATACATCCTCCGTGTTTACGTCAGGTGTGCCAGTTATCCAATCGTTTGTAAAATGCTCTTCGTTCTTGTATATAAATTTGACATCTAAGACATCATTGACCAACGAGATAGACTCATCTTCAACTTGAATGCCTTTGTCCGTGTAACGGCTTGAAAACTCCTTCTTAATGCCGTATTTGTGTTCTAATACTAACTCGTGAATGTAAGTCTTGGCAGTTTGAGATAAGAACTCACCTTTAGAGCGTGGTGTGGCCATCAGTTTCCCGATGGCACTACACCTAATTTTGAGAGCCTTCATAGAGCGTTTAAGATATCGATTTGACCTTCCGTTAATGTAAATGAGGCTTCTAGCTTCTCACGGGTAAACTCACCTTTAGCAATAGCTTGTACCGCTGCGCTGAATCTCTTTTGATCAATAGCTGGTAGTTTCTTTTCCGTCTTTGAGTTGTCTTTTGAGTCGGGGTCAGATTCAGTTTCGTCAATTAAGAATAAACCATTAAGAGCGTACTTACGAGCGTAGCTAGATGCAGTTCCAGTACATTGCTCCGATGACATTCCTTTGTGTTCTCCAAGCTCTGCAAAACCGCAAACTTCTACTTCTCCTTTTTCAAAAGAAATAATCGCAGTAGCCTTTAAAAATAGCTTGTTTCCTATTGCTACAATATCATCAGTTAAAGTTAAGATTGCTTCGTGTTTTAATAGCAATGGCTTTAGTGATTCAAGAATTTGCTCTGCACTTCGGTATTTGTATTTACCAAATGAGTTAAAAGAACCTTTTGGGCATTTTAATTCTGCCTGAATTTTAAGTAAATTTTTCATAGCGTTTAATTAATTATTTATACAAAAATATAGATTATTTCAATTCGTTGTACTTTTCTTTATATTTTTTTATCAATTCTTTTAGTTCGTCTTTTGTAAACTTTCGTGTTACCCTTGCTTTGGCTTCAAGTTGACTAAATCTTTCAGCTCCGATTTTAGTTAGTAGGTTAGCTCTATACTCAATTAGATTACCTGATAAGAAGCTATTGCATCTCTCACATTGAACGTGAACGTTATCCTCATCAAATCGCACATTCCAATGATTGTTAGCGTTGTAGAAATGTCCAGCATTAACCTTTTTAGGTATTTGCTTACAAGAGATGCATAGTTCGTTTTTATCTCGTTCTCTAATGTACTTGTTGAATACCATTTGTGCGGCTTTGACAAGGTCTTGTACTGTCTCTAAATCTGCTTTCATCTGCTTTTTCTTCTTTTGCCAGTTTTTTATAGTGGCTTCCTGTACCCAAGCATCAACACACATCTTGTTCAAGCAGTATTTTTGATTGAAGCGGATAGGTTCAAACTTCTCCTTACAGTTCTTGCATCTCATAACGGTAGTTGTTTTAAGATTTTGTATATATTATTATTGACTCAACATCACAATCCTCATTGCAGCAAGTCATATTGTATACACAACCAATTTGGTCATCAATTCCATACTCTTCATATGTATGATTCCCTTCTATTATTGTTTCTTCATTGCACATTGGACATCTCATAACGGTAATTGCTTTAAGATTTTGTAAAGTACATTGACAACAATTGAGTTGCCAGCTTGCTTGTATGCTTGTGAGTCTGATACCTTCCAAGTAAAAGTATCTGGGAAGTCCATTAGTCGAAAGCATTCACGAGGTGTTAGTTTTCTCACCTGATAGCCATCCCATAGTCTTAAAGAGTTATGGTGTGGCTCTGTAAGTGTAGGTGATTCATCTTGAACTTTTTTATTATAAATGTCAATAGCTTTTACCTTTCCTTTTGGAAGTTCGTTTTTTTCTATTGTTTGATTTAATCTTTTATCGTTGTATTGAATTTTAATGTATTGCAAATCACTTGATTGTTTAGAATAATTTGCGGTTATGCAATTTGTATTTTCAGTATTTTCATTTATAAATTCTTTAGATCTTGGATGATTTGTCAAATGATTCAACATCTTCTCACTCAAAAAATACTTATCATCAACAGTATCCTCAAGTACATCCTTCAATCGTTTACTCAAATGCTCTTCGCGTGGAAATTGAAAGCTGTTGTCCACGTCGTCACGAATACCCACTAAGAAAACTCGTTCGCGGTTCTGTGGCACGCCGTGTTTTTTTGCGTTAAGAACTTGCCAATACAAATGATATGAAACTGACTCCTCATAAGGGAATAGTACAGGTACTCCATTGACTGACTTACCTCCAAGCATATTACACCACTCTTGGAATGTCTTGCCACCATCATCAGAGAGTAATCCTTTGACATTCTCAAAGATAAAGAACCTTGGTTTGTTTACCTGAATGAACTCGTGTGAGTTAAAGAACAGAATCCCTCGCTTGTCTTCCTTACCGAGTCGCTTACCAGCTAATGAGAATGCTTGACAAGGAGGTGATGTCATATATATATCCAATGACTCGGATGGAATTTCTCGGTCATATACGTTGTGAGGATAGTATTCAGGTTCACCATAGTTGTCGATGAATGTCTCACGAGCGAACTTGTCCATATCACAGGCGAACACTTCTTTGTATTCCACTCCTAATCTTTTTAGAGCTTGGTTGAATGCACCTACTCCGCTAAAATCACTTCCTACTCTTAACATAACGTTCGTGTTTTTATAGTTTAATTACTTCTTCTATCCATTGACGGAAAGCAATCTGCAAATCTACTTGTTCGTTGTAAACTTGCTCGGCATTAGCTTCGTCTATTCGTAGGACGGCTCGGTCAGTACGTTGTATTTCTTGCAGTAGAATGTTTGCCTTGCGTTTTAAATCTTGACGAAAGACGGATTGATCGTTCAAATCTTCGATGAAGTCTCCTAATACTGGTAGGAATGCACATAGTGCTACTAATTTTTGTTCTCGTGTCATAATTGTTCTTCTATTTTGTTATACTTTATTTGGTTTTCTAATTCGTTTTTTTGTCGTTGTAGCTCCATATTTCTACTGGCGAGAATTGTATTTTCTCTGCTTATTGCTACTGCGTGTTCGTAAAGGTTAGTAAGAAAGCTAATTGCCTCTAATAACTCCTCCTCTGATTGCTCTGCTCCTTTGATGTAGTCCGTAGCTTCAGGTCTTGTTTTTAAGATGTTCTCTCGTGCGTTTTGTATTCGTCTTTTGATAGTCCAAAGATTTACGCTTGTTTTGATTTTTTGTAGTCCGATGTCCATATCAGAAAGGGTTTTGATTTGCTAATCTACGGAGTTTTTCCGAAGTTGATAATATCTCGTTTTCAATTCGTTTTTGTACTTCCTTTGGTCGGAGTTCTTTCAATGGATCAACTCCATTAATCGCAAAGCCAATTCCATTGTTAAAGTCGCAAACAACAGGAAAATCTATCGGAGTATGTTTTCCGCCAGTTTCCATATCCTTGACTTTCTCTACTTGAATCCAAGTCTTGTACTTATGTTCAGGATGCTTAATCAATCGGTGTACGACAATCATATCATCACATCGGTTTAGGAATGCCTTACCTCCTTCAATGTGATCTTTCAACGGTGCTTTAAGGTGTCCTTTTAAATCTCCTTCGGTGTATAGATTTCCTGTTCTACCGCTCTCCGTGTTTGGGTGCGTGTTTATATAAATTGTCATTCCCGTCTGATTAGCAAATTGTCTTGCTCGGTTCATAAATTCGTAGTTACCTGCAAAGCTCATCTCTCGGTCAAGTCCTGTGAATGGATCTATCAATCCTACATCCGCTCCGCTTTGTTTAAACAATTCTAAAATCTCATTAGGTTTGTAAAGATTGGAGTTATCTATAAACACGAATGACTGCTCTAAGAATGCTAAGTCTCCGCTAATTTGTGAATGACTCAGTTTACTAAAGTGAATACCTCTATACATCTGAATCATATCTCTAAGGATCTGCCCTTTCTGATTCTCGCCTGACCAAATGCAAAACGTTAAATTGTGTTTAAGTGCCAGTGCAAGAAAATACCAATTAATCCAATACGTCTTTCCGACATTGTCGTGTCCTAAAATGATGTTTAGTTGCTTAGGTTTGAATCTTAAATGCTCATCTAAGAAGCAGTCAAGTCCAAGACCTTGCTTTATCTTACCATCTCTTACATCGAGTAGGTACTGAAGTGAGTCTCCTTGTTTTAGTATCATCTTATTCCGTTTAATGCGTTTAACAATGTGTCATTCTCTTTCTCTAACCAAGTGTGATTAAATCCTTTCCAAGAACGCTCTACGCAAGTACGAAGAATTTTGTTTCTATCTCCTCCGTGTTTTTTTACCTGAGTCATAAAATCATCAAATGCAGTCTGCGTGTTTACGGCTTTCTTTTGTTTACGCACTTCCATCCATTCACGAGATAACTTTTCGTCAAAACCATTCTCAATCAAAGCAGATAGAAAGCTATATTTATTATTCTTTATTTCTTTCTTATCATTCTTGTTTGGTGTCATTTGCGTTTCATCTGCGTTTCGTTTGTGTTTCACTTCCGTTTCATCTGCGTTTCGCTCACCTTGATAAGTATCATATTTACAGATAGTTAACCGTGTCGTTATGTGTTCCGATTTTAATTCAATCATTGAATCACTTTCAAGCAACTTTAAAAATCTCCTAACCTTGCTTTTATCGCAATTCCAACGCTTCGCCAAAGTGTCTAAACTACACAATGTTTCACCACGTTTACAAGTCAATACAGTACCCTTTATATTTACCTTTTGCTCTGAATGATTAACCAACGTAAGTAGGTCAATCCAATTCCTGAATTTCCACTCATCTTTGAAAATCCAATGAGAAGTAATGTCTCTATCAATTTTAATCCATCCGTTCATTTTACTGCACTAAAAAAGCCACGTCGGGTTTCGTGGTGCAGCACTACTCCCCAATGTGGCTTGAATGTTTTACTTAAGGTCTGCACACCTCGTATACAAATATAACTATTATACTTTAATTTTGTTTTGTTTGTTGAAAAATCCTGCTTTAATTTTCTCTTGTAGATTTACCATCTGCCAGAAATCTTCACATTTCATCACCTGAGCTGCAAGATTATGCTCATCAGGTTTTAACGTATAGTGTAGGTATGGCTCAAATTCTACTCGGTAGCTTTCAACGTACTCTAAAAAGACGTGATCTTTCCTGATTGCATCGTAGACTTTTAGTCCGTTTATTATTGTAGCGTGATGCCTGTTAAATAGCTGACCTGAATTTGTCAAGGAGTATCCGTATTTTCGTAGTAAGGCATACAAAAAGATTCTGCGGTAATGGTGCTGCTGCTCTCTGCTATCAGTATCTAATCCGTCTCTCTTAATTACCTTCTTAATGTGTTTGTATAGTTCGTCTTTCATTGCGGTGTTATCTTAAATTTTCCGTCGTTGTATCTACCTGTTTCTATTAAGTCCATCTTTTTCCAATAGCATAGACTCTTTGAAGTGAATATCCACTCTTGGACTACTGCCAGTCCTACTTGGTATGTTAGTTTAAATCTCATAGCTTAGAGTATTTTATTTCGCAAATGCGGTTATATAAATCATAATTAAAATTAGTCCAAAAATGCTCCATTCGTTGGCGGTTATATAAACCAATTATCCTCGTCATCCCAAGCATCGTACATTGTGCATTCGTAGCAGAACTCGTGGAAGAGATCGTTAGCTCTTCGGAGTAGTTCGTTTTGCAGTTCGGTAATTTCTTTGATAGTTGCGTTGGTATGGAATTCGCTTGACTCCACTTGCCATTCTTCTGATTCTTCATCATATTCGTATTTTAGTTCGATTGTAGCTACCATTTCATCCGTTTCGAGGTCGTAGCAGTCCACCTCTATTAATCGTGAGCCTATGCTCTGCGAAATATCTTCAAAGTAATATCTATTTTCCATAATTGTAGCAATGTTGAGCGTATTCGTTATAAAATTCAGGAAGCTCGTAAGACTTCTTATAGGTTGATTTTGTTTGCAAGTCCTCTTTTGGCATATCCAATACTGGCGGTGTAGTAGTAGACACCAACCAAAGTAAGCAAATAAATAAAAGTCCGAAAGCAATAACGCCACCTATTATTTGTTTTTCGTCAGCGTTTAGTTGTTTGTATGTGTTAAGCATTTTCATTTTCGATTTTTTTTAAGATTTCTAATGTAGTTGACCATCTTGCACGAGCCATCTTAGTAGCTTCGTGTTCTCTTCCGAATACTAATTCAGAGTTCTTTAATGCTACCCAAAGTTTAGATTCTTCGTCTTTTAGCATTTGAATAATTTTGTCTTGTTTTCTCATAGCGATTAAATTAATTTATAGGCAAATATAAATACTTATTCGTAATTATCAACAAAAAGTTTCATTTTGGACAAAATTTTTTTTTCAGATACAAAAAAAGCCCCCGATTAAGGAGGCTCTTACGCTATGAGTAGAATGGTTAGGTGTACAAATATACTAAAATAAATGAGTTAACCTTGCAACTTGACCAAATTCTTTGTGGTGGATGAAGCCTTCAACTGCTTTAGGAACGTGAGCGTAGCCATTGCGGTGATGCCAAGAGTCCGTTCCTGAAGGTGATCTCAAAGATTCTACCGTGACTCCGATGTAATCTTTAGAAGTCTTATGATGAACGTGATGCGTGTAAACGTAGCGGTGTTTAGTATCTGACCATTCCAACGGAAACTCCGTAGCCATCAGTAAAGGTAAGTCTTGGTGTTTCGCTCCATCTCCGTGAGTCGTGCCGATAAGGTTCTTTCCATACTTGAAACCTTTGCGATGTGCAATAGAGCAGTCAAAAGTAATGTTCTTGCAATCCTTAAACCAAGTCTGAATAACATCAGCAAGAAAAAAGCCGTGCGTATAATCGTGATTGCTGGGATTGAAAGTGAAATGAACATCAGCCACCCCAATAAGTTTTTCAAGAATTTCGACATAAAGTTTTTTAGCTATTAGAAAATTAGAGTACCACATTCCGTCAGTATCTTGAGGAGTTCCTGAAGTAGTAGTCCGTCTTGGAGTATCGATGTGTAAGATGTCGTTACCTCCTATGAATAGAATCTTGTCGATGTGAAATCCACTCGCTTTATCTAAAATGCCTTGTACGCCTTCTAAAACACGTTGTACTGCTATTTGGTTGTTATATACCTCTCCTACTTCGAAAGCATCGCAGAGCTTACCTATGTGGATGTCAGCAGGATCTATTACTAATAAGTGTCCGTCAGTTGATGGATTTCGTGTTATTGTAGGATACTTCGGAGAGTAGTCTTGAATTTCTGCCAGTATAGACTCACGAATCAGCTCGTAATTCTGCTCTTCCTGTTCCTTAAAGTTTGGATTCTTAAAGAATAAAGATGCGTTCTTTGATTTTAGCCATCCGTGTTTTACGTCAGCATCATTCAAGCCCATTTCGTTGGACTCTCTTTGAATTGCACGGTATTGAGAAACTATCTCAAATTCTTCACGTGTAATTCGTGGTCTAAATTTCTTCATAGTGGTGTTTTAGCGTACTTCATAAGCCACTTTGCAACAAATCCTGCGACGAAGCCTATAATAAATAACCAAAGATTAGGTTTCTTGTTTTTTTGCTTCTCGGTTTTGTACTTAACAACCTCCACTTTTTGGAGCAATTTTATTGTATCTCGTTTTAGTCTATACTCTATTTTCGTTTCATATCGTGTTTTAGGCACAAAAGAACGCTTGTAACGAACGATTGTATCTTTTTGGACTATTACCTTCTCCCACGCAATAGAGTCTCTTAAAACGTACGGAATTGAGTCTATCGTTGAAATGGTAATTGTGTCTGCTATCGTGTCACAAGAGTAACCCTTTTTGATTGCCTTCCTGAGATGGTAGTTAGCTGAACATCCTGTCGCAATTATTGCCAATATTAGTGACAAAATAAGAATGAGTTTTCTCATAGATTCTTTAGCATTTCGATAACTCTCGGACAAGGATACATATCTGACTTGTCTTTACGGACTGAGTTGTGGGTGTAGATTCCGTTAGTACCTTTGAACGCTTCTTTGTCAAGTCCCCAAATCTCCTCACGGTACTCTTTAGATATGTTGTAAGTCTCGCAAAGGTATACTATTAACTGGCGGAGGCTTTCAATCTGAGCATCCGTGTATTTGTACCAATGTTTGTATCCTTTGTATGGCTCATCTAAAGTAGTGACCATTGAGTCAGGAACTCGGCTACCTACATAGTTGTAAAATTTTCCGTTTTGTTCTTTGAGATATCCCCAATTACATACTTCGATTCCAACTGAAAGTTTGTTTAGGTTTTGGTACTTTACTCCCTGAGCTTTAAACTCCTTCTCTCCAACGCCCAAATGCCACGCCCATTGCTTAGAACTAAAGCATTGCACGATCAAACCATCCTGACCGATGATAAATGCCGTAGCTATCCTTTCGTTAGTGCCATTCCAATAGCGACTAACTGCCTCAGCATTACCACTCCCTGCCGTATGGTGCAGATAGATTTGAGACTTAGGAGTGTTCTCTTGAAAGAACTGAGAATCCTTGAGTCTTGCTTGTTTGATTTTTGAGATGTCTAATTTCATTTTAACTCTTCTAATTGTTCTTTACCTCGTTTTACAAATGCGATAAACTTACTCCATACATTGACACCAGTAACGGAATAGTAGCTCTCGTTGATTGATTTAACTTCCGTGAAAACGCAAAACGCAGTAAAGCCTTTTGTCAATACCAAGTCAACTGCAATGAAGTAACTCAATAAATCTGATAAGACGTACTTTTCAAGAAGGAAGATAAACACGATAGCACCTGAGTAAAGTAAGCTCTTAGAAATGGTATTAGAAAGCCTACGAGAACGAATAGATATCCATCCGTTTTTCTTTACGCTTCGCCAAATGCCGAAAGCCATATCGAGAATAATTGTAAATACTGCCATCAGCACCATAGGTTTAACAGGTGCTAAGACGGATACCAAAGAAAGAAGCAAGAGAGAGTTAGTTTTCATATTGATTTACGATGTGCCAAGTTAGATAAGATCCATATGCTAAAGCAAAGAATTTTTGATATAAGTATTCGCCTTCGAACATTACTGCAATACAAGCAGCGTAGCCTAACACGAAATACATTGAGCCGATTACATCCTTATGCTTCATTTTTTACAATTTGCAGTAGCAACTAAAGCTCTGTGGTGATGCTATCAGTGTTTGTGCCATCTTCTTTTGGTTTCTGCTCCTCAGCTATTTTGCTCAAGTACTGAAGCAATGGAGCTGCGTATTCATACGGCAACTTTACAATAAATGCTTCGAGTTCTTTTACGTTGTTTTGGGTTAGTGTTATCATAATAGTTTTTTTCGCTAAGTTACGAAATAATCGTAACCCCGATAGCATCAGCTACATACTCATTCACTACGTTGTTGTCTTGTCCCCAAGTTGCAAACTGCTCTTCGGTTAAGGTGTAGTTGCCTTGTGAAAGTTGTTGTCCGTCTTCGGTTAGCAACTGCCAATAAGTAGTGCAAGTTGTTGCGGTGGTTTCGAAGTTTAAAACAAGTACAGTCATTCTTGTTGCAGTACCTTGATTAAGTGGAAATACTACTGGTTCGATAGCTATTCCGTTTGTTGGTGTTGTTGTCATATATTATTTATTTATAAGTTTATCCAAGTTGTTCCGTTATAGTAACTCATTTGGTTGAGTGTTGTGTCAAATACTTGCAACCCATTTGCTGGTGTGCTAATAGCATTCTTTTGTGTTGTTGTCATTCGTGGTGGAAGGAAGCCTGTATTAGTTGAATATAATTGCAACACCGCACAAGCGTTAGGATGTGTAGGCAAAGAGCCTTGAGTATTTGTGATCATTAAATACCTATTTGAACCACCAGAAGAAGAACTACGAAAAGAGAAAAAAGTTTGATTATTGTTTAAATTTAATTGTATGCCTACGTTGTCAGATAAAGTAGTAATTCCTGTACCATTATTAAACACTAAAGATTGCGTTGAGCCTTGCCCTAAAATACTGTTATTAACGGTTAAGTTCGTCACCCTCGCAGTACCATTCACGTCAAGTTTATATCCTGCGTCAGATACAGTATTAATCAAAACATTACCATCCAATAGCATTAATTTGCTACCACTTAAACTCATAGGATTGTAAGCACTATCTGCTAAATCTCTTGCTTGAATTAATGTTCCATAAGTACCATTTAAATATGTTCTAACTTTTAGAATACCCGTTGTGCTTTTTAATAGTAATCCTACTTGATTGTCTGCTGAAGTAGTTAACTCAAGTCTACCCGTTGTATTTTCCCAAAACAAAGACGAACTCTGCTGCAACACATTCCCCGTTCCTTCAAACAATACACGTCCAACCGTACCCGAAGCTATCGGTGTAGAGCCTATGGTTAAACCACCACCTAAATCAGCGATGTCTTGAGTTGTTACTTTTACTGTTGCACCACTTTGAACTATCGGAACTACTTCCGTTCCGTCTAATGCCGAGCCTGATGTTAGCTCTGAAATTTTTATTTCTGCCATTTTAATTTATTTTATCGTTCTAATAAAGTTTCGCCTCCCCAAGAATGGTCATAAGATGAACCAAAGCCACCTGCATTGAACGTAGCCTCTTTTACTAAAAGGTCATTACCCTCAGTAGATAAAAAAGCATTGTTTTCTGCCAGTAAGTTAGTTACTTCTTGTCCGTTTATTTGTCCGTCAGCACCCCAACTAATGACGTTTAAAACGCCTTCTCCCCATCCTATGTTATTTGCCATTTTTGTTTAGTTTAGTTAGAAAAACACGAAGTTTCTCAATGTTCTCTTCTTTTGGTTTATAAGTTCCTACCTTAGTCCGTGTTCTCATATATACCATCCTATGTTATTATTCGTTGTATCAGGATACATATCTCCGTTAGAGTTTAAGTTGTACTCAGGAAACAAATCGTTTCGAAATGATATATAGTCGATAAAACGCTCGGTGTAGTGTTGTGCAATTTGACGTTCTTTTTCAATTAAGAAGTCTACTTCGTTTTTTTCTACGTTCTCGCTATTCTCAGACGAATGCTTATAGACTCCCTTGTTAGCGATCGTGTAAGCAGCGAAAGGTAAATACTCAACCATTGCCCAATGTATCAACATCGGCTTAATATAGTTATTAGTCAAAGTCTCGTAGTTACCCGAAAGAGTACCTGCAATGATATCTGCCTGAATCTTCGCCAGTAACTTCGTACCTAAGTAGTTTTGAATGTGTATGTCTTGAGCGATTTTGACAAACTGAATGAACTTGTCCGTATCTACTGAACCATTAACGGCAGTAAACCTAACTAAATCGTCTCTTGTTATAAGTAGTGCCGTTGCCATTATCTTGTAATTTCTCGTTTAGGTTGTGGATTGCTTGGTAAGAATCCGTAATTAGGCATATCAACAGGACGTTGCGAAACTAAATCCTCGTTCTTTACAACATATCCGTATTTAGCTGCTTTCGCTTGTGCAATTTGTTTAGCCTTTGGAGAGTTTACGTCAATACCTCTACCCTCAAAGTTTACATATACTTGCTTATTCCAACGGTGGTGACAATTACCTCCACCTTTGTAAAGCCAAATCGAATAAGTATCAGCACCTTTAGGCCCCCATCCTGAGTTAACTGCTTGACCACCCATACGAATGATATCTTCCTTGCGATAAATTTTGTCTGACTCAATCATTTTTCTACAAAACTGACGAGTCTTAGATTCTACTGCTCCAACATATTTGTAACGAGTGATGAAGTTGAATCCGTCTATTACTTCATCTTGTCCTGATTTTGCATTAGGAACGGCAGTACCTGTACTTACTAACTCAACTAACTTCGAAAATAAGCTCTTTTTAGGTTCTTTAGAGAGTAGTTCGTTCTCTGCATCGTCATTATCATAGTCAACAGGAAATTCGTCTATTAGAAGCCAATTTTCGTTAGGCTCTTCTCCTAAGTCTATAAGTGATTGTGCAACCTCGTTATCTAAGTGTTCGTGTTTGCTTAGTTCAGTTCCTGTTTCTTCAGCTACTTGCTCCGTGTTTTGAGCGTTCTCCAAATCCGTAAATTCAAGCGGTTTGAGAGTCTTAAAAAATAAGTTTAAGGATATGTTGTTAAATGCTAAAATCTCGTCTAAGGCTTCAAGTATTTCATCCTGAAGCGGTTTAATTACCATATTGTTAAACAAGATAAACGAGTTTTGCAATTCATCAGCGTTAGAACTGAATCCGTTAGCACCTGCAATACCAAAAAGTAGCGGAGATGTAACGTTATGGCCGAGCATAATCTTACGCATACACTCCTCACTTAAATAAGTGTAGTGTTCAGGTGCATCGTTTAAAGGTAAATCGTCAACGGTAGTTTTCGTGTCCATATTGTCATTGAACGCTACGATCACTTTCTGACCTTTACTGCCAGTTAACTTACCTAATACCTTGTTTGTGATGATTGATTGTTGCTCTTCAGACGGCACTCCGTTGTTGAAGTTAACCACTTTAGTACCTGAGAATCCGTTTTGAACTTCGTTGATTAAGTAATCAGCTATCTCCTCCTCCAATAGTGCGTAAGGAACTGCTCCCTGATAGTCAACGTAGGAATAATACTTCATACCTACCGAGTAAGGCTTAGAGAATAGTATCTCAATCTTGTCTTTTGAGTATCCAAAAGCAGGAATGCGTTGAGGAACGTATTTTTTTACATCAGTCCAATCGTCAGAGTAGTAGTAGGCTTCGATTTCTCCATCTTTATTGCACTTCTCAGCTCTTAAAAGATTTACAGGAATGTGGTAAGCCTTTAGTATTTTATCGTGCTTGTCATTGTAGTGTACTTGGATAGCAAACTGACCGAGCATCTTTCTATCGAGAGCAATCTTACGCAAACACTCTTTAGAGAACATTGCCATAGCAGCAGCGTACTCATTAGGTTTACGAGAAGCATCTACTGCTGATAAGCCACGCCCATAGATAAGACGAGCGATGTTGTTAATGATTGCCGAGTTGGTTGTAGAATTTGTGTATCTATCCAATAGGAAAGAATAATAGTCATTATCCTCACCGTAATCTACCCACGCTTCACGCTTACTCTCTTGAATAACGGGAGTAGTATATGCAGATAGGTTTAGTACGTGTACGTTGTTACTCATAAACTATGAACGTATTTGATGTTGTATTAGATGTATATTGTCCGTTGTTTACGGAGAATGTTACGATGTTTTGGTCAGTACAAAAGATTCTATCCTTATAGACAATATCCGTGTTTTTGTAAAGAACTAAATCGTAGTAGTGTCCTTCAGTAAGTGTAAACTCTGCCTCAATAGTCGACAAGTAATCGCCAGTAGTTTGCGATACGATCGCTATCGTTTGAGTTACGTTAGTTTGGTCATCAGTAATCTTCATCACGTTTGGTGTATCTCTCGGAATGAAAGAAAACGTTTGAGCTGATGTTGATGTCGTTAGAACTATCATACTTAATTAACTAAAAAAACACGATTTGTTTTAAAATAAAAAAGGGAAGCCGAAGCCTCCCTCTTTACACGCTATGAAGAAACCAATTAAGCAGTTACAATAGTAGCTGAACCAAAGGCAGTAGCCAATGCGGATTCTGAAGCTACATCGATAAGATTAGCATAGATTTTTTCTTGGCCTACAAAAGTCAAAGTGTATCCGTTAAGGTCACCCATTGCAGTTCCGTTAGTTGCGTTTGCAGTAGTCAATTCCATTCCGTGTTCAATACCTGCCAAAAAGAATTGATTGTTGCGGTTACGGATAATAACGTGAGGTCTGCCGTAAGCAAGTAATTTAACTGACTTGTGTGTAGTAGCATCTTGCTTCTTTAAAGTCATTGTCAAAGTTTGCTCAACGAAAGCAGTTCCGTTTTCACGAGAAGAGTTGAATACTTGGTCAAAAGTGTTAGTTCCTTTGAGTTCGTATTTGTATAGGTTAGAAACACCTGAAACGGCATCAACAACGTCTCCGTTAGTTCCGTCATAAGTAATTCCTGAAGGGAAATCATAATCCCCAAAGTTGATGAAGTAAACTGCATCGATACCACCTACGGCATCTTTACATACTTCCAATCTACCATTTGCTAAATCACAAGACATTTTTTTAAGTTTTAAAAGTTATAAAAAAGGGAGGAGCGTTGTACCCCTCCCCGATTATTTATAGTCAGCTATGATTAGTTAGCAGAGTTAGTGATTCCGTAAGTTACTACGTCTTCAGCAAATCCGTATTTAGCATCAGCAGTGAAACGCATTACTACACGAACGTTGTCAGAACCGTCAAGCATTCCCATATCCAATACTTTAACTTCGTTCATATCGTTTAACAAACCTGTTGCGAAGTAAAGGTTAGATTTTTGAGCTAACAATGCAGTGTTAGAAGCAAGACCATTTGCCATAAATACACGAACACCATCGAAGTAAAGGTCACCCAAAGATTGGTTTGTACCTTTGTTATCGTAACCGTTAGCACCTACACCTGAAGCAGCGAAGCCACCCAATGCACGAACGTAAGCACGATAGATGTTGTTTGATACATAAAGAGTCAAATCTTCTTTTCCGTATACTGAAGCAGGACAAGCATCAACGATTTTACCAAGCTCGGTAATAACGTTAGCAGCAGTTACAGTAGTACCAGCAACTTCTTGAGCGGCAGGAAGAGAAGCATCAGTAGTCAATTGAGTCATAATACCTGCGAACTCACCAGCAGTTGCATTAACACCTCTCCAAATTGAAGTTTCCATACCTGCAGCAACTTTTTCAGCAGCGTGAGCGATAAGGAAATCAGCGAAAGATTTAGGCAATGTGTCAAATGCAGAGTAACCCATTTGGATAGCATCCCAATCTGAACGGAAGTCAGCTTTACAAAGTTGTAAGTTTACTTGGAATGATTCAGGTTGAAGAACACGCTCGGTCAAAGTGATTGTAGACGTAGGGTCAAAATCACAAGTAGCGTTTTTGATGATACCGTCAGTAGATACTCTTTTGATTACTTGCTTGTACTTAACGTTAGGAGCGATAGTGATACCGCCTTTGTCAAGAGTTGGAGCAGACAATAAAGCTGCAGCGATGTACTTACCTGCAAATTCACCAGCGTAAGTAGTAGTGATTGAAGTGGTTGTAGCCATTTTTATTAATTATTTAATGTTTGAAATTCGATTTAATACGCTATCCATAGTTGTTGCATTTCGTTTAGATGCAAACTTGAATACGTCAGATGGTTGAGAGTTTTCAGGATTGAAAGAAATAGGCTTAGGCTCTTCGCTCAATTCAACTGGTGCAACTTCTTCTGCAACTTCAGTAGCTTGTGCTGAAAGTTTCGCTTTCAATTCTTCGTTCTCTTTTTTAAGTGCTTCTATTTCGCTGAAGAAAGATTCTTTAACGATAGACTCAACGATTTTTTTAGCTTGTGGAGCTTCAGTAGATGCAGCAACTTCCTCTTCTACCTCGGCAGGTTCTTGAGCAGGTGCTTCAGGCATTTCTTCTTCTTCTTTTACCTCTTTGATCTCAGCGATAACACCTTCTTCGATAACTACCAAAACACGACCATCTTCTAATTCATACTCTCCAATAGGAAGTGCGATGCGTTGTTCGTCTTCAGTTAGGATGAATACAGGTTGTCCTGCTTCGAATACTTCTGCTTCGAGCATAGATACTCCGTCCGTTAGCTTCATTGTTTCCAACTTCACTTCTAAACCTAAAAGTGTGCGGACTTTGTTTAAGATTGATTTTTCGTTCATTTGTTTTTATTTAAATCGTTGAGTCATTTTAAAGATATTGTCTAACGGCCCTAAAGAATCAACTGCTTTTTTAAATTCAGGCAAATTAGATACATTTAAGCCTAAATCTTTAGCTTGTTTTTCAAATTCGTTAAGTTCTTTTTCAAGTCCTTTACTTAAAGCATCTGCTTCAGCATTAAGTACACGAGATTTTTTAATGAATGCTTCCATTTCTTTAGCGTATTCTTGACCTCTTTTATACAATGATAAAGAATCTTGAGTCATAGCTTTAACCATATCTAAAGTAGCCAAATGAACCTCGTGAGAAGCTAATTGAGTTTCCTCTTTGAAGAGCTTATTGTAAACTGATTTTGTAGTGTTCATACTTATACAATTTTTAGATTTATATTTGTTTTATTTTTATCCGTTTTGACGTATGATAGTCCTTACTCCGTTGACCTCAGTTTGAGTAGGAGCAGGTTCGTTTACCTCAGCAGTTTTACCGATGCCTTGAGCTTGTAAACTGCCATCACAACACTTAGTTGAGTATGTTCCGTCTTTACATAGGCAACCTCTTCTTGAACCTTGACGAGGACTTGCCTTGCTTGGTGTTTTGAATTTTGTCATTTTATTTAATAATTTTTCTATAAATATTACCATATTCAGTCATTGTATCCCACATATCTTTAAGGTTAGGTATGTCGTTAGGAGCAAGTCCAAGTTCTTTAGCTTTAGAAGTATATTCCGCAAGTGTTTTATTTGCTTTCTTATCTAAATACTCATATCTCCTTGTCAATTGTGTTTTTGAATTTTCAAATTCACTTTTAGTCTTTTCGTAATAATCAATACCATCCTTCATGGTTTTTACTATTTCAGATTTTAATGTGTCTAACTGAACCATAGCTAACTCTACTTCGTGTTTAGCTAATTCTACACCTTGTAACTCTGCTGCGTTGCGCTCCATTTGAGCTATTTTGTTTAGGATATTGTTCATTGTTTTTATTTTAGTAAGTCTTTAAGTTGTTCAATAATTTCATTTTTCTTTTGTTGCTCTAAAGACATTTCTAATTTATCAGCGAAGTAACCCTCTATTGAGAATCCTTTAACCTTGCCGTCTTTTACGTCTTGCCACACCTCATCGTTCTCAACTTTCATAGAAATCATCCAAGTTCCTTTCGGTAAGCTGAATCCGTACTTCTTAGATTTGTCGTGTACCTCATCTTCAATCAACCAAGATTCAACAACGGTCATACCAGGAACGTAGGCATCTTTATGCTCTATGGTAGCTTGACCTTGGTTACCACGCTTGAAGAATAGCTCCATAGATTTACGCACCGTGTCCTCCGAGAAGTAGATGTAATACTCCTCTTTTTTTGCATTTACACGATAGATTTTCTTGTTAGGGATCAAAGCAGCACCCATTAAGATACGTTTCTCTTTGTCAACTTCTTTGAGTTCTACTTCGTGTTTTGCTAAGGCAATAAAGTTCTCCTCTATGGCAGGACTCTCAACTACTGAAACGGCATCTATTCCGCTTTGTAAGTCCTTCTCGTCAATTATCAATTCAATAACTTTCATATCTATTCAACTTTTTAGTTCTACAATGTTGCGTTTTTGATTCGGTTGCGGTCAAGTGCCTGAGCCGATGTTACCTCTCCACTTACTACATACGCTTGTACTGGCGTTTGTTGTATTTGTGCAAGTTGGTTTAACCCTGAGTTACCTACTACATTGAATGATGGTGCTGCTGAAGATACACCACCTGCACCACCGCCACCACCTGAAGCTAAATCTGACGTACCGCCTGATGCTTGGAATTTTTGAGATGCTATCTTTGCAATGTTAACTGCTCCGAATGCACCTGCAAGTCCTGCTTGAATAAATGGATAAGCAGGAAACACGGCGGTGTATGGTGAGTCTTGAGCAGTCCTAAATGCATTAATCACACCCTCACGAGCAGACATTGTAGCCGATGCTAATCTCGCTGCCTTGTCAATATTAAACATTGCTCTTGCTACACGTTCGTTCTTTTGTCCAAATAGACTTGTTATCTCCGATATAAGATTAAGTGAATCGAAAACTAATTTAGATTTATCCTCTTGTAATTTCTTTTGGCGTTCAAGTTCTTTTTGTGCAGCTTCTTCTCTGAGTTTAGCCTCCTCTTCTAATGCCTTTTTAGTTACCTCTAATTCAGCATCTCTTTGCTTTTGAAGATTGTTTATAGCCTTTAGTCCTGATTCACGCTTTATCAGTTCTATCTCTTCCTCTTCCTTCTTGACACTCTCTTTTTTCTCTTTGGTTGCTTGTTGCCTATCTTGTTTGTCAATAGCACGAATTGAAAGAATTAAACCTGCCTTTTCGTTTTTTAGTTTAGTGATTGAGGCTTTAGTTTCCCTTATTCCTTCGTTTGTATCTGCTGCTATTTGTTGTGGGTCAAATATAAATTTAGATATACCACTTGCTGCCGATTCAGTAAGTTTGCTAATCTCCTTGTTTATATTTGTAGTTGTTATCTTACCAAAACCTAATGCCTCCGATACAGCATTAGCAGTTTCAAGAACTAAGTCAATCGGTGCTGCCAGTAATCGCAATCCTACTGCTGCAATTTCAATAGCACCCCTTACAATCATTTTTGTAATATCATAATTTCTTTTAGCGGCAGCAACCTCAGCTTTCTTAGTGTTTTCTTGTTGCTCTAATTGTGCTTGAGTAGCTAATAATACTGCATCAGTTTGTGAAAGTTTAAGTTCTAAAATTTCTTTCTCTGATTTACCTTGAAGTTTTAAAATATTGTCTTGACCATTAAGAGAGTCGAGCTTTGCTTGTTGACTTAAAACATTTAATTCAGTTTGTTTATTAAGCCTCTCTTGTTCATCAGATACACCGCTTACCGCTGCTTTGATTTCATCCCAATAAGCTACAATAGTACCAATAGCAACTAAGAAAACTCCGATACCTGTTGCAGCAATTCCTGTTCTAATTCCCTTTAAGGCATTCATAGCAACTGTACCTAATTGCTTGAATGTAGGGATAGCTTCTTTTAACCCTTGAACACCTTGAGAAATAGCCATTGCTGACTGAATCCTAACTAATGTTTTCTCTACCTTCTCTGACTCTATGCCAAAAGTACCCATTATACCCTCAGCAAGTGAAAAACCAGCCGAAATACCTCCTAAAGCACCGCCAAGTTTTTGAGCCATAGTAGTTGCAGCAGAGTCTACTGCTAAATCCGTTTGGATTTGAACCTTACGATACCTTCCTACTGTTTCTAATAGGTCTTTATATTCTTGAGTTGTGGTTTTACCTGCGTTAGCTAACTCATATAAGCGGTCTTCAGCCTCACCCATACGAGCAGTAAGCGGTTGTATATCACCATAAACTTCCTCAAAACTTGCTGAAACATCGTGAGTAGCTTTGGAGAGGTTCTCCATTGCATCAACTGCTCCTTTAGTATCTACATTTATTTTTACTGTTTTAACCTCTGCCATTTCGTTTATTTATAAGTTCTCGTTTTCCTTGTTTGTACGCTTTCTTCAGAGACGTGTTTAACTTGTACTTACCTTTGGCTATGTCTACGAACTCACTAATCCCGTAGTGTTCGTCTATTTTTAGCATTTGAACTATCCGTTGTATCATTGTTGTATAATATAAATCGTTCTTCTTGATGTGCTTCCGTCAGGATAGGTAGAGGTCAATGAAACGTCAATCAATCTGCTCTCCTCTCCTTCGGTTGTTATTTGTTCCGCCCTTTCAGATGCTAATATATCTCCACTCTCAGTTATCATTGTGAACTCTACATTACTCGCTCCGATAGTTACCGTAACCATACGCTCCTCATAGACGATACTATGACTGAAAGAAACGTCACTTATAGAACTTGACAATCCTATCTGCGTTGCGTTATTGTCAAGGATTACAGGAATGAGAACATCACCTCCGTTAGGAGATACTACAGGTGTGGTTTGAGTAGAGTTGATGACAGGTCTAAAGTCTAAAATTAATTGAAGGTCAACATCACCAGTAGATAAGTTCGTTTTCATTTCGTTAATGATGTACCTCTTATCTCTGATTACTAATCTATCGTTTAATTGTAGGCCTGTTACTAAGCTCGTAGGTAGGTTCGTCTTTACGTTGACCAATCGTTGCTTCAAGTTGTAAAGGTTGTACAAATAACTGAAGTAATACTGCGAGAATCCTGTAACTTGAATAGCTTCCAAAAGCAAAGATGAAGTTTCAGGTGCAAAGTTTAACGTAACATCATTCCCGTTGTATAGCAAGTCTTGACCAAATGGAGTATAAGTTGTGATCGTGTTTGTACCTCCTCCATCGTCTTTGAATTTAAAAGTAGCTGATTGATTATCGTACTGATAAAATAAAATCGGCTTCGGTACATACGGAGCAAATGAAGTATTAAGCGAGTATCCTACTTGTAAATCAGTTCCTGTAAATTTCTGCCCTAACAGGTTTTCAAATGGCACGTCAATAACAAACTCACCTCCGTCATAGTTATACTGATACATCGTGTCTCCGTAGTTTCTATTGTACGTCTGCGAGAAGTTCTTATTCATAAAACTTTCTGACTCTTGGAATTGGAATCCAATCTTCTTATAAAGAGGCATTCTGTTATGCTCAATGCTCGTAACATCCGTGAATGACGTGATGTCTATGACTGCTCCTTTAGAGTACCAATCGTCCAAAGGCTCTAACCAATACTCATTGTCTTTGATTGAGTAGATAGTCATATTGAACATCAGCATAAGCCCTTTAACAAAGTCTTGAACTTTCATTTGCGGAGCGTTAGCCGATAGGTTTACATTTGTGCTGATACTGACATTTGATGCAGTAATATCTACAAAGTCAGTTTCTAAAACACCTGATAAGATGTAGTCAACTCCGTAAGTCAAAGCAATGCCTAACGTATTTGAGCCATCACCTCTGATTTTGAAATTGTAAGTAACGTCTAATCCTGAAACGGAGTAGATGTTTGCCAGTACAATCGAATCTATACCGCTACTTGAAATGGTGTTTATAAGGTTTCCATTTTGATAGATGTCTACATAGTAAACGCTCGTTGAAGTTACCGAGTTGACGTTAAGCGTGATGACGTGCCTTATTATTTCATTATCTATAAATTGTACTTGAATCTCATTTGTAGCCGTGTTTACATAGCCTGATAAATCGTATGTTGTATAAGTAGGAGATACGGAAGTAAAATCAACATCTTCTTGGACGGAGCTTGTAATCAAAGTTTCCTTACCCTTAAACCATAAGAACAATTTAGTCAAACGCTCATCGGTTAGAAACGTACCTTTGAACGTGATTCCATATTTTGATTCAATAGCCTCAAGGACTTTAGTTACCCTCAAAGCAGGGAACAGTTCGTCTTTATCTATCGCACCTGAAGTAGTGTTGATATCATTTGCCGTTAGCGTACTTACTAACCAATTTGGCAGAGGCACATTAGCAGGAATAGAGTTGTACTCCCAAATGCGATTAGACGTTACCAAAGGATACTTGACATTGTAGTAGTCTGTTGCATCCTCGATTCGAAATTGAACCTCATCGGAGGTATAATCGTGAGTGTATGGCGTATAGTCCAAATCAGAAAGTAAGTCCTCTCCAAATAAATCTTTAAGCGTTACTCCCTCACCAAAGAACGTGATGTTGTATGCTGATGGTTTGCCGTTAGTGATTACTGCTCCTTCTAATTGTATCTTTCCCTTCCTGAAAGTTGTAAGGTCAATCTCGATGTATGCATCTCTTCGTATGTTAGGGTCATTTGTTGCGTTGACATCTGACTGATACCAATGTTCAAAGATTGCGTTATTGTGCGAACTGGCAGGAACGGTAAATCCTTGAGAGAAGTCCGTATATGTTTTGGATAGGTCTTGTACGTTTTGAATAGATGACGTTACTTGGATCGCCTCATCTTGGAATAACTCAATACGTTGACCTTCGATGTATAGTTGTACGCTCCTATTCATTACACTACTGAATTAATTGTATCAAATGCGTATTCAAACTCCATCTCGTAGCTAATTAAACTCGTGTTGATAGATTTCTTAAGGTCTATTGATTTCGTGTTTAGCTTGGCTGCCTTCTTGTCAATCAGGATTCTTTCACTTAACATCATTTGTTTAACTACCTCGTTGAAACTTTCAGACACCCAATCGGTGTTTACTTTGAGAGTCTCCTTGCCGTTAGCGTTAAATACCTTTCTTTGTCCTTCTTTAGTATCGTATGTGGGATAGGTATTAGGCATCAAATTATATTCCGTGTTTTCAACGCTCAATCCGTTGTAAGATGCTTTAAAAAACCACTCACGTTGCCACGCTCCAAACTTATTTACAAAGTCTATTTGAATTGGCGTGTACTTGCACTCCTCCTTAGGTACGAAAATAGATTTATAAAGCACGTTAGAACTGCCGTCAATGATTTCAAATGTGTTACCATCAGCGTGGTTACCACTTCTTACTCTTGGAATATCTCTCCATTCGTTGTTCGTTAGTGCTGATACCGATGTTGCACCTGATGAAAGGTTAGTATATCGAACTGAATTACCGCTACCAGTATAAAGCGTTACCCATCCGTACTCACCTGATAAGTTGTAATTGTAAGTATAAGTTCCTTCGCTCAATAGGTAGTTACCCAAAGCAGGATTTGCTCCGTCTAAATAGAATCCATAGCCATCTAAACCGAAGTGCGTTTGCGTTGTGCCTACTTGAATGAAACTCGTAGATACTTTCTTGAATAGCTTGAGTCCAATGTTGCACCATTGAGTTGATGGAGTAGCAGATATTATCGTTGTGATCGTCTGCAATGATGCGTGAGAAATGTACTCTCTAATGTACGGAGAAATGTCGTAGTAAGTTGCAGGATTGTTTGACGATGGAATGAGCTTAGAAAGCGTGTATTGAGGTGTGGTAGGCATTGAGCCTGAGCCATTCCAAAGGTAGATTTCTAATTTCGTTTCTATTTGCCCTGTTTCGTTTATTGTTACGATGTAAGGACTCCTTGCATTTATGTTAGCCATTTTGTTTTAGTATTTCGTCTATTTGTTCGTTGAATAATTGTATCGCATCTAATCCGTATTTTTCTACAAGCTCCTCAGGAAGATTCTTATAAGCCGCCTCAAATGGTCTTGTAAAAAACAAACTCGGTTTGATTCCTTTTTTATAAATACTACGAGCAATTAAAAATGTCAGAGTTTTAGTTTTAATAAACTGACCTTTGTTATTCCTACCCTTTAAACCTTTACGCTTAACCCAATCTTCAAATGCTCTTGGAGGAGGCATCTTTGATTTATATGAATAAGGCGTATTGTACTTCTTGTTTTTACCACTTACACCAGCATCCTGAAAAACTCCGTAGTCCTCCATTGAGAACTCAAGAGTAAAACTATTCTTATGAACGTGTAATTCTCCTTGAATTGAGTTATATAGCTTCTTAGACGAATTCTTTTGCTTATTCGTTAGGTTGCGTTTAGCTTGACTAACAACGTGCTTTCTAAACCGCTCTAAAGCCTTTTTAACTTCCTCTTGTTGCATCAGCAGATAGTTACCTCATTTGGGATTAGGATGTCAAGAGTCATAGTCCATCCTGCTAAGTAGTTTTCAAATCTCTCAGTAAATGGCTCACAGGTAGGATTGCCGTCAACAACGTATTTGTCATCCCACAAGTCACCGTGTAATAACATCGCATAAGCTCGGTTTAATACTTCTAACTGAGTATTGAGTACGTCTTGCTCATTGGAGTTACCTCTGAATATATCCGTAGTTTCGTCTTTTGATATGTTGACAATGTCCATTGCTATGAGCGAAATGTTGAAGCGTACAACGTTGGTTTCAAATGTTGCATTGTTTACCATCATATGCACCAGTGGAAAGATTGTCTGCTTGTTTAAATCTACCTCAAAGATATCTCCTTCGGTTACCGTGTTTACTATGGCATCCGTTGTGAAGTGGTTGCGTAGTGATGTTGTTATATCGTAAAATCCTTTCATCGTCTTAGTTGTCTTTCAAATTGTCTTTTTTCGATTTCGTTTTTTTGCTTCTCAAACGTGAGATAGGTGAGACACCGAGTAAGTCTTGACTTGGCAATAGCATCAAACTTTGTGATGTCTCCTTGAGCGATTGCATAAAGGCTTTGATACCATCCCCATCTTTTACTGAATTGAGTTGTTTCGCTAAAGTCTGCGACAACGTCTTGTCCTTCGTCATCTCCGTCTCCAAATAGTTCAGGGTAGCTTGAAGTAAGTCGCTTTCTAAAGTCCAAAAAAAAAGCGATGCTCCTATGCATACATCCAAGGGAGCGAACTTCATTAAGTCTTGCAGTCCTATGTTTGGATCGTAGTCTATTATTTCGTATTTATCCTTCTTTCGTGTTTTGATAGGTCGATACAAAACCGCCATCGCTTTATGGAAGTTATCCCAACTCTGCAAGTGATTGTCTAAATCGACATACTCACCGAAAGTTATCTCTTCAAGTTCAGGAATGAAACCGAACTCCATATCCTTAATTTTAAACGTAGGAGTAAACTCAGGCTTTTGATTGAACAATTCAGTAAAGTGAACTATCAACTCATTGAGTGAGGTTAGCTTTATCTTGGCTACATCACTTAACCTTATTCCGCAGAATATCTCTACCATCTTTTGAGCTATGAACTCCTCATCAGTAGAGTTCTTTTGCATACTCAAAAAGTCTTGGTAGTGCTTTAGAGGTATTTCGTTTAGGCTCGTAGGTACTTTTATTTGTACTTCCATATTTATTTAACTTGTGATTCGTCTTTTTGTAACACATAGGCGTAAGCTTGAGCTAACATCTGAGTGTGCCTTCTTACATTGAAGATGTCATTGAACACGATATGAACTCTTTTACCAGTCTTATCTTTGATGTACTGCTCAACTACCCTAACCATTTTAGGTAGCTCATCGGATGTTGTATTGTCCATAGTTTTTATTTACTAAGTAGTACATTCTCATCATTAACGCATCGCTGTAATCGGGAGAACGTCCTATATTTTTTTTTATTTCGTCTTTTGATAGTAGTGATATTTTATTAGCATCTAATGTTTTTGCTAATCGTACATATTCAAGTTCCTGAGTCAAAAATCTTTCAACGGTTGAATTGCACTTAACATATATTTCATTTCTATTAATATACTCAGCTAATTTATAATAACATTGAGTTTTTAAGTTGGCAAAGTTCTCGTCTTTACCAGATACCTTAATAGGGCGTGAATTATTTACAAATCCTTGACATTTCAATATGTCAACAACACCACCTCCAACACCATCTTCATCACAAAGAATATTGTTAGTGTTAACATTGTATTTATTCTTTAGTTCCGTAATTATGTTTGCCGATTCGGTTACTAATGATGTTTGCTTTTCAACAACTTCAACAACTCGCAACCCATCCCACACACAAATAACTGTCTTATCATTTCCTAATCGTGCAATATCAGCAGTAATGTATTTTATACCTTCTGCAATATGAGTATTTGAAAATAGCTTAGATATTGATTCATTAGCAATTAACTGACCTTCGTCTTCACTTGCTTCCGCTTCGTACAATTCTTTAAATATCTTTTCAGGTAAATCTTTCTTTGCTTGCTCTACCTCTTCTTGACTTAAAATTCCTTCTCGAATAGCATCCCAACAAGTAACCCTAAAATATTCATACATAGGGTCGCTTTTAGATTTCTCTTTTAGTTTATGCACCCAATTACTAATACCCCCAAAGTTTCCAATTAATTTACATTGAGCTTCAGTTGCAGTTAACGTTGAACGCAAAGCAAACCAAGCCTCTTCTCTTGCTCGTGGCGCTTCATCAAATACACAAGCGTAAACATCTTCACCAAATAAGTTATCTGGCTTCTCAGCACTCTTAAAATGTATCTCAGCACCATTTGGGCAGGTAATTATCAATGTTGTTTCATTGAACTTAAATCCATCTACATTATACAGGTTTCTTCTTAATCGTTTAAATGCAATTTTTGTTTGATTATATACAGGAGCTACCCACCAATAATTTTTACCTGTTGAGGATTGTGATTCCATTGCCTTACCAAACAACCATAAAATATGACTGTGAGTTTTACCTACTTTGGTACTCGCCTCAGTAATTGTAAATCTTGCCTTACTAAATAAAATATTTTTTTGGTAATCCGTTAAATGTGGTTTTGCTATAACCATTTATTCATGTCGATTGTTTGAATAGTATGCTCTATTTGTTCGCTGATGGTTTGATGAGGTTTTCCAAGTGTGTACTCTAATAGAATTTTTAAAGCTGACATACGGTCTTTATCTTCACTCAATGCAATATCCTTACATCTTCTTAGTATAAGTTGCACATCATCCTCAGTTAACGCTGCATCAATAGCAGTTCGGTAGTTGTTTTTACGTTTGTCAATTCCTTTTGCTTTGGTGCTATGTCCTCCGTTATTTTTTCGCTTATCCATAATTAAAAGAAATTAATATTTAATTCTTATCCTTCGTATGCTTGGTAAATCTTTCTTAGGTTGAATACTATCTCTCTAAAACAAGAAGCGCAAGAGGACGGCTCTAAACGTATCTTCATTACTCGTGAGTATATTTCTCTGACTATTGTTACTTCAGTAGGTTTGAATGTTTGTTGTTCAAGGATTCGTGTTTCCGTAAGCCAATTATACTCCTCCTCCGTTAAACATTCAGGTTTGCGATATGGAAACAACTCGTTTAGTTTCTTCTTACGCTCATCGCATCCGCAGTCCTCACCTGCTACAAATTCAACAAGTTTTTTGATGCCTGTGATCTCGGTTATTTGCTCTATGGTGTCTCCTAATCCTTGAGCTTTCTTTCGTGTTTTTGCCATTTGTTATTTTTTAAAGTTTTGTTTACTTAATTCTGCTAAATCCTTTCGAAGCATTTCGTTTTCTTCTTTTAAGCGTTTGTTTTCTAACTGAACTTCTGCAAATAGATCATAGTTTTGTCTTGCCCTATCTTTTCGAGATTGCAGTTCTTGCTCTAATACTTCAAGTATATTTCTAAACATTATATTAAATCAAAATCGTTATTACTATAGTCCTCGTAGTCCTCACCTACGTTGTCTTTCAATCTTTGTTTGCAGTTCTTGAGCGTGTTAAATATCGAGGTCAAACTGATTCCTGAGTCTTTAGCTATGTCTCTCATTGATGCCTTTCCTTCCTTATAAACTTTGAATAGCATAGCATCATACCAATGCCAGTTATCTATCTCTTTGTTTATTATCTCGTGTATTCTTTCCGTGGCTTCGTGTTTATCTAACTCAGACTCTTCGTCTGCTACTCCTCTTAATTCGTCTAAAGATAAAAACTGAACACTACCAGTTTTGTTTATTTCAAATGCTCTATTTCTTAGCATCATCCACATCAAAGCTATGTTTGGTTTTCCGTCTTTGATTATTTTTTCCTCGTAGTTATACTTGACAATTCTGATGTAAACATCCTGAACAACATCCTCTGCAAGATCTTGCTCTCCAAATGAACGGACTATCTTTACCCATTCTTTGTGGTGGTCTGCTAATATTTTAAGTGCATCCATTTGACTAATTTCTAAACAAATATAAGATTAAATTCTAATCACGCAAGTATAAATAAAAAAGCCACCTGTTAAAGTGGCTCTAAATTGTTTAAGTAAATCTCTCTTGAAACATAAGTATCTATCTTGTTCAAGGTGCTTAATGTTACGTCCTTTCCGTTTAAGAAGTTATCTAATTGGAATGAGTGCATCTTGTTTCCTGATAGCTTTATTTCTTGGACTATCCTATTCCGTGTTTTTACAAGTAGGATTCGTTGCAGTTGCTTTCGGAGTGATAAATCGTCTATGTACATATCAGAAAGGAAGATCGTTATCAGTTTCTACTGGTGTAACTTGAGGAGCAACATACGGCTCGCTGAATGAAGCTGAGAAGTAACTTCCGTTCTTACCTTGCTTTACCCAAAGAGCTACTTCCATTTCTTTGCCGTTTACGTTTACTTTACCTCTGTAATCAGGGTGCTTGTCGCTCGTCTTTTTGTCGTTTTTAAAGATTGCTCCAGTGTTTAACTTGTTTTCCATTGTATATATTAATTAAGGTTACAAAATATTGCGTAGATTATTAGCATTAAACCTACTGCGAGAATAGCCATAGTTCCATAAGCTGCCATTTCTTCTCTTCTATCGTCTTTGTTTAGTTTCATTGTTCTTGTTGTTTAAAGGTTCTTTCACTAATTTGATATTCATTCCATTTAAAGGGATTTGTTGTATCAATTTCTCTCCAAATTCCAACTATCCCAAACATAATTAAACCCGTTAATAGTCCGAAAATAATAACTACATATGTCAGTGGATTAAATGGGTTGATTCTAAATTTAATCCAAGTTCCATACGCATCTTCATATTGCTTTTCTTGCTTAATATATAGTAACTTAAATATTTTATTCTTCATCATTCTTGTTATTAAAATTAATATTCTGTACTTGTGAATCTGATGATAAACACTCAATGCTATCTTTTGTAATAACAATGCACAACTGCTTGTCTTTTAAAAAATCTTGAATTGCAATCAATTCACTTTTAATCTTTTCTATATCTTTCATTCTTCTTGTTGTTTAGTCTACAATAAATTCATCCGTCTTTACAAGCTCTACTCCTTCAACTAACTCTGCAAGGTTGCCCGTTACAATCGCCGTTGTGTGTGGGTGCTTGTTCTCGCATAACCATTTCATTAATGGCTTTACCGCTTCTTCAAATGTTTGTGCTTCTTTTTTCATCTTATTTTGATTTTAAATTGTTACTAATATCTCCATCTTATACCAAGATGTTCTCCAAAAATTAATTGCCTGTCATAAATCTCACATACTTTTTCTGCGGAGTCTCTTCTAACTGTTAACTTATCTCCATTTGGATAAATAAGCCACGTTTTATAGTCTTTACCCTCATTAGATTGTAATATAGCACCTAATTTAAGTGCTTCAATTATTTTTAATTGGTATTTAGTTAATTCTTTCATTGTTCTTGTTGTTTAAAGGTTAATGTAATCCATTTGAAAAACCTGAATTCCAAGCCTTGTCTATAGCGCCTTGAATATCCGCTTCCAAACTATCAATGAAACTTTTCTTCAAGTCTTTCATTATTACTTTACAATCATTTGGTAGCATATACCAAGCCTCG
>Ga0222713_10001186_pt1 | contig 29699 bp, 44 predicted proteins | sample C33_649DmetaG_FD_165061 | JGI IMG/M metagenome (GOLD analysis project Ga0222713, IMG submission 165061) | Estuarine water microbial communities from San Francisco Bay, California, United States - C33_649D | ecosystem: Environmental > Aquatic > Marine > Unclassified | place: USA: California... | reverse complement strand
AACCAGAACCTCTCAGAAAAAAATGAAATTGTTCTAAAATTGTTTCTAATGTATCGGCAGTAAACTCTACTGTGGTCTCTGACGGAGTATAGGTGTCGATTTGTTTAAATATGTATTTCATTCTTTATCTCCTCCATAACTAACAACTGTAAAGAAAACATTTTTCTTGTGTTCATCATTCCAAACCTTGGCATAATCATTATCTTTATCACATAATTGTAATGCCTCTGCCTCTGTAATTTCTCTTGTGCTTACAATTTCTTCACCCACATGTTTTTGTGAGAATTCTTTAAACTCACTTTCAGCACCGCCTGTAGTATTGAATACTACTGTGTCATTCGCATGCTCCTCTGATTTGCAATCAATAACATAACGCTGGCGAAAAATTGAAACTGTCTCTACTAGATATAATGGCATGTTACACCCACAATGATTTACGAATTTTAATTAAACGAATCAACATCTCTGTATCTTCTTTCTCATACTGCTGTTCAAGCTCAAAACATTTTTTGTGAATTTCACTAGTATCATCTTGATTATCGTCATCTAGCAAATCTTGACCGCTATCTCTTTTTCTTTTGCAGTATTCTGTCCAACCACCTGCATCATGAGGGTCTGGTCGTTTTGGTCGAATTTTTTTCCACCATTTGTATAGTTCAAATGCCTCTTCGGCACACCAAGGTTGCGAACCTTCTTTTGCTTTACCATTCTCAACATAAGATTCTTCATAGTGTTTGCTGTATGGCTTTGCAAGTTTAGCACACCAACGCAAGTAGTTTAATCCGTGTTGAACATTTCTTGTTTCTGGTCTGAAGAAACGCAAAATTGGAACATGATTCCACAACTCAAGTAATTTATTATCTGTGCTACGACCAAACCCGTATGTCGCAAGTTCAACTTCAACATAATCAACAAGTGTTTCAAAGTTAGAGTGAAGAATCAAAGTATCTTTGTCCATCCATTGATAGCGATTCAATTTAGAATCTGCCATCCAAGGGCGACTGATAAATCGACAACGAATGCCGTAGAAAAAATCAGTTACAGGATTCACAATCCACCAATGAATTCTTGTATCGATATAATCAATAATGTTAAACACCGCATGTGTTAGCGGTGCTTTATTTTTATATTCTTCATCATGTCTGCGCCAACCACTCCAAGTTTCTGCTGTGGGTGTTGGAATACCAGCACGATTTTTTAGATAGTTTTCAATCTTCTTTAGCATTTTGTTGTCTTTGCTCTCTAGATATGTTTCTAATCTCGACTTGTTTGTTCTCTGTTAATGTATACTGTAATGAATCACCAGCCCGCCAGTCCATCTCTTTCATTTTTTCTTCAGGCAACTGAATGATTGCCTCACCTGTCTCAGGGTCTTCTTCAACCATACAAGAAAATTTTGTGTTTGGTTCTGATTCTTCTAAGATAGAATCAACAATTATTCTGAGACAAGATTCAAATTCAGATTTGATATCATTCAGTTCTTTGATAGAATCATCACCAAAACCTTTTACATCATCTATATAGTTACGGACAAGGTCACGCAAAAATACTTCACCAAAATTATCATCGCTAAAATCGGGGTCAACAGGAACTACCTCAATGACCGCCGCATCTTGAAAGCGCAATTCAACACCTGTTTCAATTTTAATCATTTATCTCACCATCATGTTAATCAAACCAATAGTATCTATTGTAGTCAATAACAAATAATTTGCAAGCATTCCAAAGGAATTTCTACTCCATGCCGCCCAAGAATATAGCGCACATCCGGCAATCCAAACAGGATAAAGAATCAATAGCGGAGGATTCGGAACAGTCAATGCCATTGTAATAGAACAACCAATGCTAAGAATCCACGCTAAGATTTCAATCAAAAATCTAACCGGATGAGATTGATAGTCTCTCATTGCCCATATGAGAGCGTCTTCAATGCCTGTGTGAATTTTATCTACAACTTTTAAAATCATATCATCCAATCAAATGCTGTGCCAACACCATACAACTAATCCACGCCCATAGTGTATTGAAACCTACAAGTGTCGGCAACAATTTTTTGTTGCTTGCCCAAATTAATGTTAAACTTGTAAAAAGTGTTAGAAAATACAACCACCAAATACTGATTCCAAAAATCAAACCTGGCACAATAATAATTGCTTTTGCTGTCCAAGAAAGAAATTCTACTGTGTTGTAATCAGTCCAATATTCTTTTTTTGTCCACATCAAATAACAATCACGAATTTTTTCAAATCCACTATGCCTGTATACAATCGCTATCATTATAAGCCAAGCAACTGTAGCAATAACTATTTGTTCTATGCTCATTACCAACTCCCGTCATCTACAATTATACGAATAACAATAGGACCTAGATTCACTACAACCCCATAAAGTTTAGGGTTTAGTTCATCTGGTCTAATTGTGTCTGCTCTCATCTGCCAGTGAAGAGGATTAACAACAACTGTAATCCATACACCAGAATACTTCAACCACTTAATCATAAACCTAATTGTTTTAACTTCTCAATTGTATCTTTTGCATTTTTATGTAATACTGCATTACCATTTGCTTTTTTGAATCCATCAATAACATCTGGTGTATCATCAATTAATACAACCTTAGGTGATGCATACTCTGCTTTCAATTTACGACCTGCTACTATGTTTGGTTTGTATGCTATACCATTTTTCTTTAACCAAACTTTCTTTTGAGTTTCGACTTCACTATGAAATTTTTTACCACCACTTGAAGATAAAATTTCAACAGGAACATTTAGTTTTTTGATATAAGATAGTAGTTCTTGTCCACCCTCGTACCAATCAAGTTTTTCAAAGTTCTTGTCTTTGATAAAATTTTCCCAATCGCCACTAAATTCTTTTTTGTCTCTCGACTTTAGTGGTGTTCGACCAAAAACATCAAACCATCGTTTGTCAAAGTCGGCGATTACGCCATCCATATCTAAATAAATTTTTTCAATCATTAACTTGCCTTGCTTTTAATTGTAATACTCTTATCAAAGATATAAGCGAGAACGGATGCAGCTAACCATGTCTCAAGTGTGTATGGGATAGATAGCGCAAACAATGTATTGATTGACCAGACAATCGCCCAAGGAAAACCAATAATAAAAATTGCTACTAAAATAATAGCAATCAGCATCGCCCACCAAGGCAACAAAGTAATTTTCATTTAAAACTCCTCTAAAACTTCTATCAACATTTTCATTCTCTTGGCAATGAAAAGATTCAGTAATTTTTCACGACCACCTTCAATCATATTACCATTATATTTGCTAAGAATTTGCTGTTTGATTTCATCAGGCACTTCACGCAAATCAATAAGTTTTTTGTTTCTATCATAATTGATTCGATTAACACTACCCAATAAACTATCTAAGTCTGAAACCCATTTTGCAATTTTATCTTTACGAATCGGTTTCTGTCTTTTATCTTCACTAACGATAGCATCATCATCTGATAGAATATTAGGAACTCCATCACCGCTGTCACCTGTAATGATATGTTCAATCAAAAATGTTTCTGCATTATCGCAAGCAATAAACTTTTTTAGAATAGGCGAATACTGTTTAATGTTATCATAGATTTGCAATTGCTGAAAGTCTTTATCGCCGGACAAAATAAGAATTGGTTCTTCTCTTACTGTGTGTGATATTGTTCCGATAATGTCGTCTGCCTCTGCATGTTCAATCTCAATAACAAGATATGGCGAGTATTCTTTAATCTCTCTCTTGATAGTATTCAAACATTCGAAAATAAGATTCCAATCGAATCCAGATTCATCTCTAGTCTTCTTTCTGTTTGCTTTGTAATAAGGGAAATATTTTTTGCGCCAGTAGTCTTTATTGTCACAACAAATAATCATTCGACCAAACTCTTTGCCGAATTTAACTTTGTATGACCTAAGGGCATTGAACACCATATGGCGAATTAAGTCTGGCGACAATTCAACATCGGTGCGTGAATTAATCTGTTGCATCAGGTTGGAAATCATAACCTGATTCAAGTCTACAAGAATCATAATGTGTCTTTCTAAAATTTAATTAGTTCAAGTATATGTAGTCTTGGTGTTTTTGTCAAGTAGTTTTTGTAATTTCTTTGGCAAATTCAATCGCCATGATTTCCGAATTAAAAAGAACTGTGGTAATGTTTTTTACTTCTTCAAGTAAGACATAAAAAACATTGGTTGAATTATTTGATTTATATACTTTACAAAATTTTTCGGCACCTTCAAATATGGCAATTAGTTTATCACCAACATCTTCCATTTTCAATGATTCAACTCTCAACTGAATGTTATTGGTCAAAGGATGATATGTTATGTCATCAACATCAAAAGCAAATCCTTTCTCTTCGGATACTCGTAATTTCATTTGACCACCGGAATATAAATGCATTGTGTGTTGTATGTTGCTTGAGGACCGACAATTGCAGGACCAACTCGCTCACCAACTTTGGCACCAACAACAGGACCAGCAATGGCGGCAAGAGTGGCGGCATCGCCTGTTCTACCAAGTGTCGCTAGTGTTCCTAGTGTTGAACCGATTCTCGCAAACTCACCACGCTTTTCATTAAAAACTTCATAGCATCTTTGTTCATATAATTGTTTATTATCTGCCGCAAATGATGGAGTGACAAGACAAAATATTCCTGCAATGATAAGCAAGAACCATCCGATAGTAGATGACCAATTGGCAAAAAATACTTTCATTTTAGTAATAGGGCACATCAAAATACTCCTTTCCATTCCAATTCTACTTTAGCAAAAAATTCTTGTGCTTGTTTTTCTGTAGCGAAAAATTGGCAAATTGAAACATTAGCAAATGTTCCGTTGCCTTTTAATGGTTTACCTGAAACTCTGTATGGTAGTCCATAGACCTTGATTTTTTTGCCGTTTTCTTCAATAAGCATAGCGGTATCTCGCTTCGCCAGTTTTTCAATTCTAAGCATAACAACTCCTATTTAATTTAACATGCTCAGTCTAACATAATTTTTGAAATTTGTCAAGTGTCTTGTAAGTGCTTGATTTTTAAGTGGAAAATGAGTGCGGAATCGTTGTTTTTTAGTCAAAATTGAGCGAAATCCAAGTCATTGCTACCCGCATATTTCACATTATGAAATCTTATTTTATTCATCTTTCTTCAATTGCGATGGTCTACGAATTGTCTCACTAAATGATTTAAACTTATTCCAAACTCTTGTTGGATTAACTGGCGTTTGTTCAACCTCTTCAGTAATGTCTTCTACAGGTTGCTCTATAATGGGTTCAACAATATCATTCACATGAACCGCTCTCATGTTTTTTGGTAATGATGCTTGTATTGCTCGGTCTTCGTTTTCTACATTTTTTCTTACTGTTTGATTTGCGGCAATTAATAATAAAATTGCAAGAGGGTCAAACACAATGATGATTGTGAATATAACTAATCTAACTGCTTTATCAATAAATGATGGGTCTTCTTTATCAAACATTGCTTCGGCAATATACTTGATAGGACCAATCTCTGCCGTTAGTTTATTTTCTTCCGACATTAAAGGAAGTTTTTCATTGGCAATTCTTTTCAACTCTGACTGTGTTTCTTGAATCTGTCTATCAATTCTGTTTGATGCTGTGGCAGGGTCACCTGCTCTCTGTAATAGATAATTCAAACGCTCTTTAGCAATCTTCTCTTGTGTCTCTAGTGTTTTTAACTGAACACTATTGGCACCTATAACAACATTTGAATCTAAGTGTGCTTTCGATAGATAACCAAAGATACCCATTGATGTTATGCCCATCAACAAAATAATGGCAATAACAAAATAGTATTTCATGATTCGTGCCGTTTCTTTCCAATTGTTATACAACCACGAAACGGTTACAAGTTTAGATGCCTCAAGAACTGAACCCATTATGATAACTGGCCAGTATGAACCAGGAAATATCTGCGCTAAACCAATGACAGAATAAAACGCCGCAATCGCCGATAAAGCAATTGCGGTGATGAAGGGCAATATCACTTGTGCATCGTATTTTCTACTCATTTAACTTTTGTCCTGTTTTTTTCTCATACCATACTTCTGCCCTATAACGCAAAAGTTTTGGATATTCTTCTATTAACGCTGTATTATAACTCTCTAACTTTTCTTTGTCAACTAATTCTGTAAATGGAAAAGAATTTTCTTTTGACTGATAGACTTCTGCCATATTGCTGTGTAGTCTCTCGCAAATATATTTAAACTCTTCATTGGCAACCATTCTCACATTGTGTTGTTCGTATAGATAACTTATCATTAAATACACACCACAAATTCTATCCATAGAAAAAACATTCCAAAACTTGACAACTTGCTCCCAACGATTTGGTTCAGTTATAACTTCTCCCTGATAGTAATTCATAAGTTTTCCTCTGTATCTTCGTAGTGCATTCTTGCTAGAATGTAATCCTTCACCAATGATGAACGCACAATATCGTCTGCGCTAAATTCAATTCTAGTAAATGATTTCATATGTTTTGCAATATCAAAGAATTTTAAAATTCCTGATTTATCGTTGTTCTTTCTTAAATCTGTTTGTCTGTAGTCTCCACACCAGATAATCTTAGAGCGATAACCGACACGGGTCATTACAGTATCAATCTCTTCGAAATTCATATTCTGCATTTCATCTACTATGATGATAGCATCATCAAATGACATACCACGAATGAATGATGTGCTAATAAATTCTATATGCCCTTGTTCATCTAGTCTTTGATAAGCATCTGCTCTACCAAACAGAGTGTGACAAATTTGTTGATATGGTTGTCTAAAGATACTCATTTTTTCATCAACATCTCCAGGCAAGTGGCCCATGTCTCTAGACTGAACTGATGACCTAACAACAATGATTTTATTGAAAGGATTTGCTTTATCTAAGACTTCTTCGAGTGCTTTGTATAGTGCAATAAATGTTTTACCTGTTCCTGCTACTCCGTGTAATGCGATAAAATAATCTTGTCTTTTATATGCCTCATAAAATTTTCGTTGGTTTTCTGTAAGAGGTTCAAATGTTTTTAGATGGTCAATCTTTACTCTTAGTGCGTTTAGATTTGTTTCCCTTTTCTGTGGACTCTGTTGCGCTGGTTGGTCTTGCTCTACCTGTTGCTTCACTGGTCTTCTGGCCATCTACTTCTCCTTTGTTTATTGATTCTCCGTATCTACTAATGTAATACGCATCAATAATGTCGGTTACAGGATTCTTTAGAATTTTATGTTCAAAGGCATCCTGTAAATTTACTTTCACCAATTTGGTAAAAGCGTCAAACATTGCTTGTTTATCTGCGTTGCCTTTTCCTGTAGCAAACTTCTTTATTTGTGTTGGTGCTACAACTGAAAATTTAACTCCGTGTCTCCACAACTCATGTTTTAAATGTCCTGTGTTTTCTCCTATGTTAAAAATTCTACCTTTAGCTCCAAAAGCATAGTCTTCAATGTATACACTATCTATATTAGATGAAACAATAATGCCGGTCGCCCACAATGAAATTTTGTGGTGACGCTCTTCTTCACATTCATATGTAGGATATTTGGTAGATTCGAATTGCCAACCTTTGTATTCCCAGGTCTTGAACTCTTTACCGAGATAGAAAAATCTGTTATCAAAACAAATTGCTGGTGATGTTAGTGAGTAGTCTATACCTGCTGTTTTAATTATCTTCGTCATCTACAAAATTATCTTCATCTAGTTTATCGCCACAAAATGGACAGTATTCAATATGCCAGTAATCTGAGTCCATATCGTGTTTTATTTTAAAATCTGCATCGCAGTTTATACATTGATATTCATGAATCTTTGACATGAATCACCTTTACTTTTCCTTTTTCCAAAAATTTAATTCCCGCATCATCTCTGTAGGCACTTCTATAGAATACATTATTAATGCCAGACTGAAGAATAAGTTTAGCACAATCAACACATGGGGCGTGAGTGATAAACATATCAGCACCAAGACCAGAATCATTAGACTTCGCCAATTTAGCAATTGCATTTTGTTCAGCATGTAGCACCTCAGGTTTTGTTTTCAAAACTTGACCACCATCTTCATGTTGTTCTATAACTTCTTCACAAACATTATCCCAACCTGATGGTGTTCCGTTGTATCCGATAGAAATAATTCTATCTTCTTTTACAATCACACATCCAACTTTTAATCTTACTGCATGACTTAGTTTAGAATACTCATTAGCAACATTCAAATGAGCATGAATCATTTTATCTTTCATTGCAATCTCTGTAACTTCAAATGTAACACAAAATTTTCAACAATCAATTTAACTATCATTGTTGTTTTAATCATATCGTCACTCTGCTTCATCAACTCTATGACTTGTGATGCTATGATGTTATATGCTAAGTTTTTATCTACATTTAAATTAGACCAATCTATTGGGTCTTCACTCTCAATTTCTTTTGCTAATTCAACAATAGTTTTCAAATTATAATAATCTAATGTCATGGTTTACCTATCTACAATAACTACATTTTTATTGATTCTCTTTTTGTATGCGGCGAGAATACGAATGCCAGGATACTCTCTAATACTTTTTCTTGTTTTATCATTACGAATTAAAAAATAAACATCTTTATCACCTTTAACATCTTTCATTTCTGTAATGATATTTGAACAATCAATTGTTAGTGTATCACCTTTCAAATCAAAAGACCTTGATGTAAATGTTTTTGTAATTACACAACCATCAGGAGATAAGTCTGAACCAAAAACAACATCTTTTTTTTCTTTTGCTGTTGCTGTAACAGCGATGTTAGGTTCTAGTGTGAAATAACTTCCTTGATTTACTAATTTTGTTTTGTTCGCTTTAATTGCTTTATCAATAATATTTTTTGCATCTTTACTAAAATATGAATCTGCTGATTCCCAAGTCTCTGCATCATCTTTTTTAATAGAAATTGGATATATCTTACCCTTTGAATCTGTTAATCTAATGTCTGCTTTTTTTCTATTTGATGTATCACCACCAACCTGTTCTGCTTTCTTACAAGCGAGGACTGTAAATGATTTATTACCACCTTTGAACACAACATTGATTGGTCCTTTTTTTGTATACTCATTAATTGTATCGACTACAATTGATTCATTACCAACTCCAGCAGAGGCACCACCTTGTTTACCTGCTGGTTTTGCTAATACAGCAATAGGTCCTACAATAACACGACCAACTGAAGATTCGCCAGATGGTTTTGTATCATATCTAGAACCTTTAATTTTACTTTCAATATTCTCTAAAACTTTAACTCTGTTCTCATCTGTAAGAACAGCAATTTTAGTAGCAGACATTTTCTTTAGATTTTTGTAACCTAAAGAAATTAAAAGATTGCTTACAATATCGTAATCGAATTTTAGTGCCATTCTTAGTTACACCAAGATTGTTTTGCATCTCCAAAATATTCTCTAGCATAACCATTTGCAATCAAGGCACTTCTCAACGATTGACCATTCAATAATATATCGCCAAGAACACGACCACCGAACTTGTCCCATGCATAGAGCGTAACTTGACGCTTAGTGGAATTTGCGACTGCGTTTTTTGTAAATTCAGTAGCGGCTTTTCCTCTTGCATCTTCAGAAGGGCATTGAGCTCTAAATCCTTTTTCTGGTGTGTCAACTCCGTAGATTCTAACTGCAAGTTCAGGTTTAAGTGGCGCAGGTAAAAAGGGTGCCGCTATGACTACAGTATCGCCGTCATTAACACGGAGAATCTGTGCGTCATAGGTTGCACCTTGCGGAGTTTTTTGTGCGAATACTAATGTTGGAATTAAAAATAAAATTGCTAAAAATTTTTTCATTTATGCGGCCTTTCCCCAAACCTCATCCCAATTACCAGATAATGCGCCTTTAGAATAATCTGTCGAGCGATTTTCAAAGAAATTTGTATGTGTTGGTGCGTTAATCATTTCTTCTACCCAAGGTAAAGGATTCTTTTTTACTTTAAATACACCTTTTAATCCTAAAGATATTAATCTTCTATCTGCAATATAGCGAATATATTTTTTAACATCTTCAGAGGTCAGATTATTCATCTCACCCATCTCAAATGCTAAGTCAATAAATTTATCTTCAAGTTCAACCATTCGCTCTGCTATGATATATAGTTGAGATTTGAGGTCATCATTCCAAATTTCTTTATTCTCTTCAATATATGTTCTGAACAATTTAATCATTGATTCGGCATGCATAGTTTCATCAACAATAGACCAAGTAACAATCTGCCCCATACCTTTCATCATACCGTGGCGTGGAAAATTCAATAACATAATAAATGAAGAGAACAACTGCATACCCTCTGTAAACGCTGAGAATACTGCAATATGTTTTGCTGTGTTTTGTTTTGTTCCGTTTTTATTTGAAATATCTTTTACATAATCATGTTTTTGTCTCATAGCATCATACTCTAAAAACTGATTATACATTGCCTCTGGTAAACCTAGAGTTTCAATCAAATGCGAATAGGCGGCAATATGTAATGCTTCTCTTGCGGCGAAACCTAAAAGCATCATGCGAACTTCTGGTTGTGAAAAATAAGGAAGATAATTCTTAACATACCCGCCAGCAACATCAATATCGCCCTGTGTGAAAAATCTAAAGATGTGTGTTAAAAATTGTTTTTGTTCTGGTGTTAATTTCTTCTTCCAATCTTTTACATCTTCAAGCATAGGCACCTCACTATGTAACCAATGTGATTGTTCGTGCTTTAACCATGCATCATATGCCCACGGATAGTAGAACGGTTTAAACGAATCTCGTTCTTGCATTAAGTTATGTTTTTCTTTACTGACCAATTTATTCTCCTAAAATTTCGAATTGTTGAGCCCAAGTCATTCGCATTGATTCACACCATTTAGTCGGTTCTAATCCAACATGAGGAAGACTTGAATCTAATATTACTGCTTTGCAAACTTCTGGAATATAAGAATGCGTTTTGTTATCTTCAACCACCAATAAATGACCTCCCCATATAGGGTTCCAAAAATCATTTATAAAAAGAATTAATGTAAGATTTTCTTTTGTGTTTGTTTCGTGTATGTCTGTATGCATGACCCCACATTGTCCATGTGTTTGGCCATTAATTTTTAAACGAACAGTTTTAAGTTTTAAATTAGTTTCAATCTCAACCATATGTTTAATCATATCAGCATACTCAGATTCATTTTCTAGAATTCGAACCCAAGACATATAATTAACATCTGGTGTTGATTTGTTTATTAATTTCCAATGATGTAACTTACAAAATTCGTTTAGTTCAAATCTTGTTTTTGCATCAATAAAATTCTCAATGACTAATGTTTTAAACATAATTAATCGTATAAATTAAACATCAAATGAATTCTTTCTTCAGAGCTAGCATTCATTACTTCATGTTGTCTGGTGTTGTCAAATTCATAAATGTTATTTGCTTCCCAATAATAAGGTTTACCTTCAATAATATAATACACATCAGGATTTGTTTTTAGTGGTATATGAACACGATGACAAGTTTCTAGAAATTCACCACCATCAGAATGGCGACCAATTTGACCATGAGGAATCAATTTTGCTAAAAAGCACATGTAATTTTTAAAGTTATAGTATTTTTTTAATTCATCTTTTGCTTCATCAATCAAATCTTTATAAACATCATACATCTTAAAATTAATAATATGTTTTTCCCAATCATCATGTTTTGCGTGTTCATAATCAGTAAAAAATCTGAAAATAATTGATTCAGTTTGTGTTAGATTACCCATTTGATTTCTGGCAGTATTTTCTAACCAATGTTCCGGTTTGATTCTTGATAAAAATTTATTTGTCAAGTCTGATGAAATTTTACCTACACATTTTTGTGGAACTTCTAATTTCATTTTAATTTATCCTTTTAATAATAAAATTTCTAATTTAATGTGACGGACCTGAAAGGTTAAAATTATCTAAATCATAAAGATATAATACTTGCATGTGTTTTGGTAAATACATATCATGTTCTACTCTAAATTTTTCATGTATTTTTTTATTCACTTTATTTACTATACAAAAAGAATAAGGGAAAATAGAATGATTTTCTTCTTGTAACACATCGTAAGCCTGCTTCATCGACACGGATGAATTACAGAGGTCATCTAATATCAAACACGGTTTATCATTTGGCACACCTTCAATCCAATTGAGTAAACCATATTCTTTTCGCTGTTTGCGAATAGAGAATGCGTTAATGTCTAAACCAAATATACGACCCACCAAAGGTATGGTAGCCAGCATTGGTGTAGATGCTGTTTCTAAACCGCAAATCTGAAAATCAAAATGTCCCACTTCGTTTGCAATTTTATAAAGAAACATCTGTGCAATTGCAGAAGAAAATTCATGATTAAACAAACCATTTCGTAAATAGAATATCCAAGAATACTTTGTGCCAGGTGCTTTACCTGGCATTCCATATTTTCTTATGATACACTTTTCGTTGATGTAATTTTCTGTCCACTTATATAACTCTTCATACTCTTCATCACTAATCATATTATCCTTCACATGCTAGGCAAGTGTCTCCCTCTGCAATAGATTTTAAATCTAATTCTTTAATAACTTCTCTCTCAATTCGTTTTGATACTTTATCGGCCTTTGCTAACTTCTCACTACGGCAGTAGTATAGTGTTTTTAATCCTTGCTTCCAAGCAAGAAAATGAATCGCATGTAAATATTTTATGTGAGCATCTGGTCTAAAGAAGAGATTTAGCGACTGCGCTTGGTCAATGTAACTTTGTCTGTGAGCTGCATGCTCCACAATCCATCGCTGGTCAATTTCCATACTTGTTTTGTAAACATCTTTTGTCCACTCATCCAAAAATTCAAGGTGTTGGACACTTCCGTCATTGGCAATGATACTTGACCAGATTTCTTGGTAGTCGAGTTTTGAATCGGCATCACATTTCTCCTTGATAATTTTATCTAAATGTTTATTCTTATTTAAGAAAGAACCACTTAATGTATCTTGTCTATACGCATTTGCTCTGAAAGGTTCAATGCTCGGACTTGTATTACCCATCAAAATTGAAGATGATGCGTTTGGTGCAATGGCCATCATATGTGAGAATCTTTGACCTGTTCCTTTTGCATCTGGTGCCTCACCTCTTTCTTTACCAAGATATATGTTTGCTTGGTCTAGATACGCTCTTATGTGCTTAAACATTTTCATGTTTGCGCCAGTGGCCATTGCTGATTCCCAAGGAATGTTATTTTTTTGCAAGTAGGCATGAAAGCCCAACGCACCGATGCCGATACTTCTTTCTCGCATTGCTGAATATTTTGCTCTTTCAATGGGGGCAGGTGCATTATCAATAAAATGCTGAAGAACATTGTCAAGCATTTCTGCAACATCACGAAGGAAAATATTATCGTTTTTCCAGTCATCATAATACTCCAAGTTTAATGATGATAAGCAACATACTGCGGTTCGTTCCTTATCAGTCGGTAGAATAATTTCACTACACAAATTAGATTGTTTGATTGATAGACCTAATTTCTTTTGAAACTCTGGCATCATTTTATTCGATGTGTCAATGAAATGAATGTAAGGTTCGCCCGTCAACATTCTCGTTTCAAGAATTCGTTGCCACAACTCTCTCGCTGATACAGTTTCTCTTATAGTGCCATCATGTGGGTCTCTGAGATGCCAAGAATCATCTGCATCTTTATCCAACATACACTTTTCAATAATTTGCATGAAGTCATCTGTAATATTAATGCCATGATGTAGGTTCAAGCAACGCATATTTTGGTCGCCTGTTGGTTTGCGAATCTCTAAAAAAAGCATAATATCAGGATGGGAAATATCAAGATAAGCGGCGTAAGAACCTCGGCGAGTCCTGCCTTGCCTGTAAGCGAGAGAAGAAGCGTCATAAGTGCGTAGATGAGGCATAACCCCAACACTTTTGTCATCAGCACTACGAATACCAATACCGATTCCAACACCGCCTCCTAACATTGATAGCCAATTTACTTCCGATAGAGTATCGACAAGACCTTCTGCACTATCTGAGAGATAAGGTAAGAAGCATGATATAGGAAGGCCACGCTTAGAACGCCCAAAAGAAAGAATGGGAGTAGAATAAGATAACCAATGTTTAGAAGAATACTCGTATAGTCTCTGTGAATGCTCTGCATTAGACCCAAACGCTTTTGATACATACGCAAACCTTTCTTGAGGACTAGTCTCATCCTCTCTCATATAACTTTCTTTTAATCTCTTGATGCCTAGTTCATCAAAAAGTTTATCACGCCCCAAATCAATTCTTATGCCAAGATGTTCTTCCATATTATTTACCTAATTTTTTATTGTTGTTAAGACCAAAGACTAATTATATAATTACTTTACAGATTCGTAAATATCTTTTTGAGTTTTATACCAGTCTTGCCACGCTTTGAGTTTTTCTCTCATTTCGTAACAGGTTCCGTAGTTTTCGATTGCGGTTTCGATGAGTTTATTGGTTTCAACATCGGAGGTTCCTCTAACAGTTCCGATGGTGCTTGGGGGAACTTGATTTTGGCTGGCAACATCATGGAGCATGATGCCAACATTAGACAACTTACAGTTATCGCTACCATATTCACGAATCGCTTGAACATTTGCATTTGTTGTGTCCTTGATAATTTTTACTGTTTCTACAATCTTTGTTTTAATTTTTTTGTTGGCATCATCTGCTTGTTGTTCCGCCACTTTGATTTTCGCATTTAATTCATCCATTGCTTTTTTGTGCTGTTGAATAAAACCTAATGCTCCTTCCAAGTAAATTCCAATGACAATGGCAATGATTGAGATTAGTCTCAAAATCATTGCATATGTTTTTATAAATGGGATGTGTGATGCAATAGTAGTGATTACAAACAAACCTGCACCAGCAAAAAGTGTTGCATGAATTACCCAAATTGGGACAAAACTAAGTGTCCATAAGACGGTTTCGATGAACAATTTTCACTCCATTATTGCTTGTGTTTGATATGTATAAATTCTGTTTTTTCAAGAATTCGACTTTTGTTCCCAATTGAAATTCTGAATCAAAGGGAAAATTTTAGCAATAGCAAATGCACACTCATTAGCGATTTGTCTATGCTCTTTCTGTGTAGAGATGTGAGTTCGGGTTTCAATAAAATGAACCCATGAACGGATAGTTCCATTCATATATATGCGAGATTGGATTAGTCCTTCAGGTAAAACTGCTCTCGCTTGCTCTTTTGCAATACCATTTTCAATCGCCCACTCATATTCTCTCTTGGCCGCATAAATTACTCTTTGTTGCGCTCGTTCCCATTCGATTTGAAGCATCTTATCTTCAGTCTCAATACTATTTTGTCTATTTTTTTCGTCTTGAAGTCTTGCTTCACGAACAACAAAATTTAAATCTTTTGTGGGGTCAGCATAACGCTGTGAAAATTCTTGAAAAGAGAAAGAACGATGGCGTAGAATTTGTCTTGCAATATCTCTTGTAGTATCAATCTCTAAACATGCACTAACCATTTCAAATGGTGACCAATGTTTCCACTTAATAAGATAACCTATTAACTTGTCTGCACTCTCTGTATTTAATTGATTGCTTGGATTTGATACTCTAGCACAATAAGCAACTAAGTCTTGTGCGTCTTCAATCTTTTCGTTAAAGTCTGGTGCTGGTTGTGTATAACTAATTAACTTTACGCTCATTTAAAAACCTTTCATATAGTTCAATTACATTTTTTATTTCATCCTGCATCTCTACAGGGAATCTATTTTTTTGCTCAAGAATATTAATATAATCCATTTGTGCAAGTTTATATCTCAACTCTTCATCTGGCCAAGAGTATTCTAACAACATCTCCGCTCTATTAGGTAAATTACAAAACTGAAATATAAGATTTTCGATATGCTCACCAACATATTGTTTTATTGTTTCTCTACTTTCTAAACTGTCAATTTTAAATGAAGCAGTTCCATATATTGAGTGAAGTAATAAAGCAACACAAATATCATCAGAATAACCTTTTCTCATTGCTAACTTCCAACATCCAAACAAATGGTCAAAGAGACTGCCCTCAGAGTGTCTAATACTCTTTGTTAATTCTCTACAAATATCCATTAGTTCGTAGATGTTCTTTGTCATTTTTTCCAGCTTGAGATTTTCATTTTTGCTTCTAAATTTTTATAGGAGTTTTCAAGAATTAGACTTGCAACTTGTTGTTTTGTTTTGCCGTTAAGAATCATATCATTAATATCTTTTTGTTCAACTGTTTCTGGCCAAATACATATTGCATAACCTTCGTCTATAACTTTCTCCATGCTACGAACAATTTCTTTATTGCGTGGTTCATTGTCATAAACAAAAATATAATCAGCATTGACACTAGGTGACATATCTGCACCCGCCATTGCTATTGAATTATTTAGAAACATTGAATCAATCGGTCCTTCAACAACAAATACAGTTTTAGTAAAATCCACGGTGTCTAAACCATAAACCTTATCTCTTGTTGTATCAAGTTTAAGTGTGATATATTTAGGCATCTCGTTACCGAATGCTCTACCTTGAAACGCAAAGATTTGACCCTCATCATCATAAAAAGGAATAATCAATCGAGGATGTTCTTCCTTGATTTCTGGAAACTTATTTGGAATCTGTGTGTTACACCAAGAAAAGAATTTTGGTGCAAAGAAGAGTTTGGCGTGATACTCTTCAGGAATCTGCCTATTGACCACATATTGTTTAGCGGGATGGTCATCTTTAAGTGCGGCAATACTCTTTAGACCTGCGAAAGTCTTCTTTGGTTCATACTTCGGTATATCGAATACCGGTTCATCATGCATTGTTCTCTTCGTTTCTCCGTTGGTGAAACGCTCCATGATGTATTGTTTATACTTCTCTGTATCTAGATATTTTAAAAGCGCCCCAAATGATGTTCCTTTGCCACAGTTATGGCATTTAAAAAGCATGGTACCTTTTACTTTGTAAACATAACCTCTTGCTTTATTTTTACTTTTGGAACTATCTCCGCAATATGGGCAACGGAAATTAAATAGATATGAACCTTTCTTCGCAAACTTCTGTAAGCGAAAAGAGATTTCATTTAGGTATTTGATATCAACATATAAACTCATAGCATATCCATTGTATAGAGATTACACAACTATACAATAGACTTAATTAAATGTCAAGAGTTAACCACCGAGAATTTTGGTTAGTGTTGAGAAGTTACTGAAGATAAAAGCAATGCCTGCGGCAAGTCCAACGACTTTCCACTTCCAATTTTCTAAATCACCAATACGAGAAAGCATGGCATTATGTTGTGCTTCCTGGTCATGACGCATCTCTTTTAATTCTTTTAGAATATCTTTTTCTATCTTTTCGTTTTCCATCTCTAACTCTTTTTTAACTTGACTAATTTTGACATGTAGATTTTCATATCTATCCATTGTCTCTTTTCTTCGGTCTTCGATGGCATCAAAAAGTTCTTTGTGAATTGCATCACCTTGTGCCAATCTTGCTTCATGAACAGCAAGCATTTGTCTTACACCTAAAGCAACATCACTCATTTTCTCAATAGCGGTATCCAACTTGCCCATAATATTATTTACTTGAGCAATATCTTTCTTCAGTAATTCAACTTCAGTCTCTATTGACATTTAATTTTTTCCTATTTTATGCCAAGACCCACCACCGTAGCGATTGAATCTGATTGCTTTTTTTAAGCCGTTATCTGAATTTTGTAAAATTATAACAGCACGATGATTTTTTCTAGCATAATCATAGAGTTCTTTATCACCTTCATTAGTCATATCAATATAATTTGACCAACGAGTATATTTCTTTTTACCTGCAATAAATTTAGAATACAAGTTATTTGAAACATTAAAGACTTTTACTTTTCTTCTTAATAGTCCAGCACTTGCTTTTGGTTCCAAATCAACACCACCAGAACCAACTGCGTTTGCTGGAACACCATTCTCAACTAAAAAATTAGATGGTGATAAAAATCCTAAATTGTTTATGTATAAACCAACATCTAACATCTCTTCAATAAGAATATCGTCATCTATCATTAATTCTTCAATCTCATCTTCTAAAAATTCATCATCAAGCAAATCAGAATAATCAGAATGTTCTTTAATTAAATATAATGCTGTTGCAAAGGATGATAATCTTTGTTTTGACTGAGGATAATATTTAGTTAATAATCTTTTTAATCTAAAAACTAATCTGTCTAATGCAGTATAAACAATCTGCTCGGCACTTGTTAATGTATTAATATCTTTGAGTGGTTTACCTGTTGCATCTATTAAACCTGCCTTAAATGCAGGAGTATCCTCAAACTTCGTTGTAAGAAGTTTAAGGATTCTGAATGTTAACAGTTGGTCAAACAGTCTACCCATATTAGATATTTCTTAAAGTTTTAATTGTTTCTACATGTAAAGGAATATTTTCATTGTCTTCTACACTCATAAGATTCAAAAAGCAAAGAAATGTTTTTAACATCGGCCAGTGCTCCTTTTCTATCTTAAAGAATAGAATCTTTCTCAATGTTTCAGGTTTATAAACATTACCTAAGACTACTAAATGATTTAAAATTAAACGCTCTTTGATTTCGCTTTTTTCTTCAAATCTTTTAAATAATCTTTTTAAATATTTTAACCTCTGTATATCTTCATGAAACTCTTCTATATTTACACATTGCGGGTTTTCATAATTATGCATTGCGTAAAGAAGAAAGTTTCTCTCGTTCAATTCAAATTCCATTTATTTCAATTATGCAATTGCTACGCTATTTACAGATAGAATATTCCACTTACTGTTTGTCCAAATTAATGTTGCTGTATCACCAGCCGCATTGAATGTTAGTGTAGTAAAACCTGATGGTGTTGTTGGTGTTACTACTGTGTTTGCTGTTGCATTTGTTTGAACAAGAACTTTAACTTGACCTTCTTTTGTTGCGTCTGCCAATGTTGCGGCAAGAGAAGCTGCTGGAGTGAAAAGAGTAATTGCTGTGGTCAAACTAACTGCACCACTTGCTGTCAATGTCTGTGGTGTTCCTTTTAATGATAAAACACCAGTTAATGCAACATCACCATCGATATTGTTAAACAAGTTTGCGAATGTTAATTTTTTATTTGTTCCGCCTTGAACAATGCTTAGTAAATCAGCGGCTGCGGCTGCCGTAGCGGCAACTAATTGTGATATTTTTTGGTCGGCCATTTTTTTCTCCTATTTAAATTAACTAGATGTAATGTTATTATTATCTAACATCACCATTTCTAGGTCTGTCTATTATTTAGTGTATCCCAAATTCTTTAATTTTCTAATTGTTGATAATGTATCTTTATGAAGAATACCAATCCCACCTGCTGTTTCCCATTCTAGAATGTTTTTCTTATAATCATCTATTAGCAAGTTGGGATATCCGTCATCAGTAACAGCATATTTCTTTTTATCTTGTCTTCTTACAATATGAGTTTCACCAACAAAACGCAAATGTGTTCTTAACCACAAAATCTTTTCTACTTTACATGTAGGCATTCTGCGTGATGGTGTTGAAAGAATAGCAGGTTCAAAATCACGAATATATTTCCACAATAACATACCATCAGGCATGATTGGAAGATTTGCCCAAAAACCATTTACTTGTTTTAGTTTCTGCCACTTCTCTTCTTTCTCTCCTGGATATTCATTAAAAGGAACACCCAATATTTCTTGAGCACCCAACATAAAATTGACAAGAACTTGGTCCATGTCACAAAAAATCTTAGGCAATCTACCTTGCTCAATTTTCTGTTTATTTTGCAACTCTTCTAGAATGCTCTGCAATTGTGACATTATGTTTCCTTATTTGTTATTGGCGTCTGCTTTTTTCTTTACATCAGCAGGCGCTTTTCTTTGAACCTTTTCAGGTTTTTTAATTTCTGGTTTAGCATCAGACTTTGGTGGTGCTTTACACTCAATCTTGCCTTCATTTTTCTTTTGTGTGCAATCTACTTTAGGCGCAGGTTTTGTTTCTGCATATGCAACCTGATAACCAACAAAAGACCAAATGACAACATTAATTCCTACTAAAAACTTTTTAAGATTCATTTTATGCTCCAAAAATATGAACAGCCTCGTTGTAATGCTTGATGCGGTCATCAAGTCCAATTGTTCCGCCATTGATGCGCTTTGTCATACCGACAAAATCTCCTGCATCGGCGAAAGTATTTAAGTCATTTGAAAACCAGAACCAGCATGCTGAATGAACTGCACCTCTTGGTGTCTCAATATAACCAGGTGCTTCTTCAACAGCAATGCCAGCATATTGTGCAAAATTAGAATAGTTTTGTTTACCTGTTAATTGTAGCAAACCTCTACCGCAATATCTCCAACCGTCACCAGATTCAGTAGTTCCATTACCCATGCGATTTGCATAAACTACATTAGCAATTTTTTCTGGTTGTCTTGCATATTGATTGGCATCACGACCAGCATTTGCAAAATACTTAGGAAAAATTTTATTTAAACCGTCTGCTGAATAGTTTAAATTTTCTGCCAATGCTCTATACCCACCTGATTCGTGCGCTGTCTGTGCAATAAAAGCGGCAACACGACCAACTGTAGTAATTTCAAAAACTGGTAGTAACTCAGTTAATTCGTTAAACCAAACATTGACGCCATAGGCGGCATTAGGAATAATTTTTGCTAGTTTTTCTTCTGTAAAATCGAATTCGAATGACATTTATCTTCCTTTATTTTTAATTTTAATATGCCTTTACCTTTGATAATTCTATGATAAACCATCGCAGGTATTTCGTATTCACAACCCTCTTGCATTACAAAAGGAAGTTCATTATCCATCTGCAATTGCCAACTGTCACACACAATGACTTCGACAATTCTTTTTTCTCTGTCACGATGCCACACTAGTTCAGCATCATCCACATTATCAAAAAAGTTTCTTATCTTATAACCATCACCAAGTAACTCTTGATATGGTTTACCAATAGAAATTTCCGCCACCAGATAGTCCTAATGATTTAGCATAACGAGGTAAATTGCATGACCAATAGGCGGCACTTGTTCTATCTTTTTGTGTTGAACATTGGTGTCTCGCCGCAAAACTTTTTCTTGCTTCGGGGTCATTAAGTTTAACACTCAACCCTGTAGTATCACCAAAAGTAACTTTCTTGACATTACCTGTTGATGGGTCTTTAACATAAACAAAAAACTTTTTAGGACCACCACGCTTTGGTTTACCTAACTCAATATCTTTTTCGTCTTCTTCTTCAATCATGGGGCAATCAAGAGGAACATGATGACCTTCATATTCTGCAATTTCACCAATATCTGTTTCTTCTAATAGATATGTATCTGTGCATTTTTCATTATAAGCGATTGCACCTTCATTATATAATGCTCTTGCGGTGCGCCATAATTTGAAATAATTTTCTGAACCTACTCTAAAAATACTTTCGTGTAGTGGTGCATTTTCCATATGCCATGCAATAGCATTTAGAATTGCCTCTTCGTATAGGTGGTCTTTAAATTTTTTCATTTTGGTTTATTTGCATTTCGAATTCTTTGTTGTTCCGCACTCTTAATCTTTGGTCTTAGTTTAGGAACCATACGATTAATAACTGGTCTTAATCTTTGAACAATCTTATCAACACGAACCTTTTCTCCTGGAGGCAATTTTGAATAGTCTCTAGTTTTTAAAATTCTTTTATGTATCAAACGAATTGCTTGGCGTCTTGCCTTCATGTCTAAACGCTGTGGTGTTGATGTGCGCTTTAATTGCAACTTTCTGCGAGACTGAAGTTTAGACTTGTTGCGTCTTGCTTGCTGTGCCTTTCTCATTCTCGCTTGTGTGCTTAACACTTCGCTAATATCACCTTCTTCTTGTTCAAATTCTTCATCATCATAAAGGTCTTCGATATCTTCGAAATCATCAATTGCCTCAATCTCTGCTTCAAAATCAGTATCGCTGATTGATAAAACATCTTTGATATCAATACCTGCATCTTTTACTAATTGTGCTAATTCAGAATCATCAGATAATTCTTCGTTTTCTTCACTAATGTTATCACCATCTAATTCTTCATCGATGTTAAAATCTTCTTTAACTTTCTTTGGGCGACCACGACCTGATTTTGCTTTAGGTTCATCTTCATCATCGTCTTTAACTTTTACTTGCCCCATGTTTTCAACTTTAGTTCCAGAAGAAGTAAAAATATATTTTCTTTTATAGCCTTCACCGTCAACAGTTACATATGATGCTTGTGAAGATGAATGCTTAACATCACTAACACGAATGCCAGATTTCTCTAATTTAGCAATCTTATCTTTCAATTCAAAATAACCAGGAACACTCTCTTCTAAAGATGTTCTTGAAGTTTGCTCCATTAACTTTTTGAAATCAGACATTACTCTTCTCCTTGATAGTCATCTTGCTCTTCATCTTCCATACCAAACATCATGTAATCATAAATTGTGCTAATGCTTTCTTCTGCTCTTGTGATTTTGCTTGCTAACCAAGAAGGTAACTGTTGTCCTTTCATCTTGTTTAACTGTGAACACAATTCTTCTGCTTTTGCTTTGATTGATTCCATTTCATCATATGCCATACCTGAATCATCATACTCATCTTCTTCTCTTAACTTTGCTAAATCTTGACCATCAACTTTACCATTCTTATTGAAGTCAATCTTTTTTTGTTTAGGTGTTAACTCTTCTTTTTTCGCTCTCAATTTTTCAAAATCTTTTTTATCAATATCAAGGTCATTATCAACATCTAAATGTTTCTTTTGTTTATCTGTTAATTCTTCAGCAACAGATTTCCATCCACCACCTTCGCCTTTATACCACTTAGCAGCCCATCCATTTGCATATGCAGAGGGATAAACATCAAATTTAGATTTTGCTAGTGCAATCGCTCTGGCCCAAAGTTTTGGATTTGTTGGAACATTTTTTTCATCAATCTGTTCGACTTCTTCATTTTTATCTTTACCTGCACAATGTGCTTTCTGACTAAATCCTTTTGGATTGTTACAATCAATGCTGTCTTTATATTTTTGTGACCATTGTTCAAAAGTATTTAATTTTTTCATATCTTCTTCAACCTTTGCGTTAACATTTATTGGTTCACCCTTTCTCTCTGGATTTGGGTCTTCTTTTCTTTTTCTTCTTACTGCGCTAATCTTTTCTTTTTTAGAGAGAGATGCTCTCATTGAATTAGACATGCATTTTGGTTTTGGCTCACCAGGTTCTCTTGCACAGTCACCCACAACTTTACCTGAAGAGTTTACTCTTTTCCAACCACCTTCTGGATGTTTTGGGTCAAACCAATTACGCAAATCTTCTTTCATTGCTTGTTTGTTTGCTGTAGCATACATTACTTCTTTCCAACGGTCACCGTAACGCTTTTTGAAGTCTGCGATGCCGCCATCTTTTTTCATAGACTTGACAATTTCTTCACGCTTTTTCATTTCATCATCTGTCATTGGTCTTTCGTTGAGTTCATCGTCTGTCATTTCAACTTCCTCTTTTTGTAATTGTTTTAATTGACCACCCACAACACGATGCGTTGTTTTTCCTTGAACTCCATATCGACCAAAACCTTGATAAATTAATCCAAGTTTTTTTGCCTCTCTTGCGGCCTCTGAATCTTGAGGTTCTTGTGAGGCCTTTGCATCTTTAGTTGGTTCTTCACCACCATCTTTTGATTCTGGTTCTGTTGGTTCTGCTTTAGAAGTATCTTTTTTCTCTAACTCTTTTGCAATCCAATCAGATGCTTTTGTTGTTCCTGGTTTTGCAGATACAAATTTCTGCATACCTTTAAAAATACCTAACAGTTCATCTTCTTTTGCTTTAACTAATTCTGGTGGCGCTTTACGCAAGTCATCTGAATTATCATATTCAACATAATTGTCACCAAAAATTTTTGCAAATTCTGCTTTGGCTGCTTGCGCCGAATCCCATTTCTCTTTGCGAATGTCTTCTGGAACACTTCTGCCGCCTCGCTCACCTCGCTCAATATTTCTTTGCTTTGAAACTTCATCACGGGTATTCACCATAATCATAGAAGTGTCATAACCCAATTCTTCTAAACGCTCTTTAATTTTTTTAATCTTTGCGGGGTCATCACCAGTTCCGTTAACAATAATTCCTTTGCGACCTTGTAATGCAAGTGTCTCACGCATTTTTGTAATGTTTTTTGCTTTAGCACGAACAACTTCACGCTCTGCTTTTTCACTATCGGGCATCTTCTTATCTAGATTATTTTTGTCCATCAAAAATTCTAATGCTGTATCTGAATTGATTTCTTGAAAACCTAACCCATCAACAGTTTTGTGAAGAACAAAGTCTTTACCTGAACCAGGACCACCAGCAAAAAATACTGCCTTGAAAATTCCTTTATCGTAAACGCCTTCGTCTAATTGTTTTGAAATTTCGGTCATTCTTTGGACTCGTAAGTTACAGTTTGATTAGATGTTTTAAAATTTGCTTTACGCATGATTGTTTTCATTACAACTTCAAACTCATCATTCTTATAGTTTACGACAATAGGTAAATTCAAATTATATTGTAAATCTTTTAATACGCCTTCATTGCCTTTTAAACGCTTAACTTTATTGCCTTGTTCTCTAGCAATCTTTTTAAATAATTGTTGCAATTCATTAACTTTAATACATGGCACATTGCGAGAATCTGTCATGCGCTCACTAAAATGTTTTGTGAATTCAATATCAATATCAAATCTATCAAGCAAGTTATCTGCAAATTTTTCTAGGTCTTCAATTTGTTTTCTAGAAATGAACGCACAACGCTCTTCTTCTTCACCAAACAACTCTTTATAGCGATTGCGATTTTCTTTGATATGTCCATATTTCTTTTTATACCAATCGGGCATACCATTCTTTTTTCTCCAATAACGAACAGTTGCGGAATCGTTTGCTTGGTCACGATATTTATTTTCTGCATTTGTGTTATGACTTTTCATTGCCTCTGCCGCTTTGTGTGCGTCTTTAGCAATATACTCTAATTCAGCATCGGTCTTTTTGTGATACTCATGTCCTTCTAAGGGATGTCTTTGTGATGGGCGACCTTCATCTAGTTCTTCTACTTCTTCGCCTATGCTTTTCTTTAGTCCACGAATAGCAAAATCATGGTCTTTTAGATGTGCAGGACCTGCCCACTCACCAGAATGTTTTCTTAGAGAATCTCTTTCTTTAGTTAGATTTCTAATAATTTCTTTTACTTTATTGGCGCCATATTTCTTAACAATATCACCATAGGTAGAACCACCTTTGATGTAGGTATCATAGACTGGAGTAGAACCTTCTTCAATTGATTCATCTTTCGCTTCAATTAAATCTGAGACCCATTTTTTATGGACCTTACCATTGAAGTCTTTTACTTTGACAAAATTTGTTCCTCTAGATACAACTTCATATTCAATATCTTCATAGATATCACGAACAGTATCTCCAGGATTTAAAATTTCACCACAAATAAATTTTTCTCTAATTTGTTCACTAGGAAAAATTAAATTTTCTTGTGATGCTAATTCAGTTAAATTTCCTTTAACTAGATTAAATATTTTTTTAGCGTCTGCATCGCTTAATGATGCAGGTGTATATTTTCTGAATGATGTGAAATCATCATTTCTTGCATACATACGCATGTTGGTTCCAGATGCACCAGAGGCATCTTCAGAATCAGCATCACGGTCACCAGATGATACAACATCAAATTTAATATCATAGAAACCGTGTGTAGATTTTACACCGTTATACTTTTTAACAAGTGCTTTGAATTCTGAAATTCTGTCACTACCAGCAACCATTGTAATGTCACGATAACCTTTATCGTATAGATGACCAATGATTTGAAGTGTGCTAGGCATTGTGCGACTAGTCAATTCCACATTGTTCTTTGGAAATGCTTTACGCAAGAATTTTAATTTGTCGTTTGGATTTAGGGGATTCTTTTTATTGTCGTGCGAATGTGACGCAAAGACAACATGATGGTCTTTTGAAGAACCAATTGATGCGACTTTTTCAAAAAGTTTTTGATGACCAATAGTTACGGGATTGAATCTGCCAAAAGCAAATACAACCGATTTGGATTTTTCTTCTTGAATCTGTGCTACAAAACTTTTAAAATTTTTCATTTAATCTCCGTTATCCATTGGTTGCTTATCGTTGCCAACCTTTAATCACATCAGGCGAAAAGTTCGCATAACTAAATTCCATTCTATCAACTAGTTTGACGGCACCGCCAGTCAATTCATCGATAGCAACAAAACCCTCAACATTTGTAACTCTGAATCCATTCTTCGTTTTCAAGAATGTCGGGATATGACCTGCCAAGTTCATTTTATTAATAATCACTTGTTTTGCATTTGCCAACATGTTCATAAGGTCGAACACTTTAGCAATGTCACTTTGACTGTGCTTTGTGAAGTAAGTTAGAACCTCATCACGCTCTTGCGTTTTTGAAGTCTTACCTTTTTCACTTTTCAACTTGTCAATTTCAGATTGAAACTTGTCATGAATATAATGAAACAAACCTGTTGTGTGAGACTTAGTATTGGTAATTGTTTTACCTGCTTTGATGATAGAATTGTTATATTCTTTCACCAATGCTTTTAGTCTCTCATTATCTCTTATGTTATTTATAACATCGGCAGGCACAGACTGAAAAATACGACCAATTTCTGACAAACTTGATGTAATTTCGTCTGTTTCTGCTTTTGTGAATGTTGCGGTTCCTGAGACATTCTGATATGTGGCATCACACATCCAGATGCTAGAAACTGAATTGAATTTTGAAACAATAGACTGTCCAAATGATGCTGACATTGTTTCAAAGGTGCTTCCTTCATAGACTGTATGCCAAACAACACCGATTTTTGCACTTTGAATTTTCTTTGCAAGAGGGGTATCTGCTGGAATAGCATAGACAATTGTGTTTGGATGAAAGGTGATGTATTTTTGACCATCGATAGTTTCGATTTTTTTGTCGTTGGTAAACATCAAATCACCTTGATAGACACCGGATTTGATGCCTAGTTTTTTGAATTCTGATAGTGCTACTTTAAACTTGGCATTCAAATCGCCAGAAGTGTCGGCATCAATGTCTGCATTAGTTTTGTATACTTTAGGATTTTTATTGAATACGCCTTTTTTGGCGATAAAGAATTTGCCATCTGTAGGGTCAATGCCTGCAAAAATCGCAGGAGCGCCATCCCATTTTACAGTAGATACAATTTTTGATTTTGAATGACCTGCAAGCATGTCTCGCAAATCACGCAAAAAATTGATTGCTTTGCGAGTTCCTTCAACACCATTATTGAAGATTTCATCTTCCACATGTTCCATGTGGGTGTTCTTCTGTTCTTTGATGTAGGTTTTAAGTGTCTGTATCATGGTCTTCTACGCTATAGGTTAAGTGTAACATTCGGCAAACGATTTGTCAAGTCTTTTTTGCCGATTTGTTGTAAAAATACAACAGTTTGTTACATTATTTATTGGCGTAGAATTCGTGCCATTCTTTAGTGAATTGCTTTAGTTTTTTGATGGGTGCTACTTTTTTATTATGTTTGAATTCACGATAATATGAATACAGAGTAGTTACATCATTTGGAGTGAAATAAGTTGACGGCAATGAGAAAATTTCATCTACAGTCAATCCTGGATAATATTGTTTCATCTCCATGTATAGGTCGTGAGAATGAGTTTGAATCTCATCATAGTCGCCCAAGTATTCTTGGTATTCTTTTCTGCGTTTACGCAATTCTTTACTGCGATAGCAAAGGCGACCATCGATATTTTCACCGTCACGAATTTGATATTGAATTTGGTGAATTAACTCATGCATCAGAGTTTGAATAATTCTAAACTTGAACATGTGCCATCTGTCTTCGGTATCGAATTCAACAACATCACAATCTGCTTTCATGTGACAATTTAACTGAATTGGATTAATGTCTGCATCGTCATCATCCTCTTCAGGAATAAACCAACCAGTGACAACAAAATGATTGCTGTCAATTTTTAGGTCTTCATATGTCCTAAAATTTACTTTGTAGTCTTTAAGGGCGCTTTTAATCACCCTTTTAAGATAAGAGATACCGACTGGTTTGTTAAAGAGTTTTGGTTTAACAGAATCTAATACTCCGTTAAGAGTATTCAGGCAATACTTCTCAGTATTTAAAAGAGGAAAAATCTCTTTTATTTCTATTCTTAGCGCCTTTGTAGAAATCTGGTTTGTCATTTTCTTCTTCAGTTTCGGGTATGTTAGTGTTTACTAAGTCCTTTTGTGCGGATTCTTCTAAGTCATACAAACGCATTTTTGCCCTATCAATTCCTACGACAAATCTTTTGTATTTCGTAGGGTCATTATATCTGTTTTTCAACTGCTTTACAACAATCTGATTGGCGGACTCTAACTCTTCCGTGGAAACAAGTGCAAACATAAAATCAGTTGTGGCAGGCAAACCAAATGATTCTGAGGTATCTTCAAGACCAGGGTCAGTATTGGAAAAACCAGACCTTGTTGTTTGTGTGGCAGAAATAATAGGAACATCATGTTCTACTGCCAAACCTCTCAACTCTTCGGCGATTGCCTTAACATAAGTGTAAGTGTTCACATTACTTCCGTGTTTGAATCTTTGTGACGCACATATATTTAGATAATCGATAAACACAGCATCAGGTTTAAAAGACTTTTTGAGATAAAGTTCGTTCAAAAGTGCTTTAAAGTGGCCGGCATGGGCAGATGCGGTAGGATATTCTTTAATAATCAACTTACCTTGTGTCTTAGCCTTTAATTTGCTCACCTTGCTTTCATAGAAGGCCTTTGGGAGTTCGACCAACTGGTCTACTGTCACATCAAGCAAGTTTGCATCAATACGCTCTGCGATGCGTTCTTCTGCCATTTCCATAGAGATGTATAATACATTCTTGCCTTGCGACAAATAAGATGAGGCAACATGGCACATGAATAGTGATTTACCAACACCTGTACCTGCTAGGGCGACATTTAAGGTTTTTCTTGGAAGACCACCTTTTGTGATTATGTTGAAATATTCTAAGTCAAAGGAGATTCTTTCTTCCACTCTATGGTAGAATTCATATCGTTTATCATAATCTTCAATATAATCGTGACCGACATTTGGGTCAAATGAGATTGCTAAGGCCTCAGACAAAATCTGAGGTATAGCATCTTTACTCATGTTCTTATCCTTACCATCAAAGATAGTAATAGATTTCATGATAGCGTTATATACAGATTTGTCTTTACAAAACTTTTCAGTCTGGTCAAGTAACCAATCTTTATTTGTGTCTTCGGGTTTAAGTGTCTCTGCAATATCTTGTAATGTTTCATATTGCTTTTCAGTAAGACCTTTTAGATTTGATACTTCAATCTTCAATGCTTCAACTGACGGTCTTGCATTGTATTCCAACAAAAAGTTATTTACAATTTTATAAATTTGTTTTTCTGTATCATCATGAAAATATTCATCTTTCAAAAACGGTAAAACTTTTCTGCAATATTCTTCATCATGCATAAGATGACCAAGAATTGCTCTTTCAATTCGTTCCGTTGGCATAAACTACACTTCCTGTCATTAATGATTTTTCGATGATATCAACTAAGATATCACCGGTTTGTTTTTCAAGTTCTTT